>OJCB01000051.1_pt1 | contig 52545 bp, 50 predicted proteins | sample 1591501 | NCBI WGS metagenome assembly OJCB01 (sample SAMN05416813, study PRJEB24817) | seawater metagenome | isolation source: Sea water | place: Canada:Atlantic | collected 2013-07 | reverse complement strand
ATCGTTCCGCCGCCCTGTCAACCGTTTATTCTTCGATGTTTTCCGTCTCCGGAAAGCGCCGAAAAATGACCCGGCTTACTGCTTGTTTCGAGGCGCGCATTCTACAGTGAATCGCTTGCCTGTCAACTGCTTTCTGAAGAACTTTGAAACTCATTTTCTTCAGCGCTTTCAAACAGTTATCTTTCGATTTCTGAGCCGCCTCAGCGGTGCCCCCCTCGAAAGAGATGCGCATTCTACAGACCTGCCCGAGGGTGTCAACGGCGATTCTGAAAAAAACTCAAAATCGCCCCAAATCGATCAGACAGTAATCAGAACCCGGGCGATCTTCTTCTTGCCAGCCTGGATTACGCAATCATCGCCTTCCACAAACATCCGATCGCCTTCGAATTTCTGACCATCGACAAATACCGCACCACGCCCCAGGACATCCCGGGCTGCCGCGCCGTTCTTGACCAAACCCGCCAGGCGAAGCACCGCCGCCATCGGAATCTCGGACTGACCCTCTAAAGGCACTTCGACAGTCGGCACATTGTCCGGGATCTCGCCGAGCGCCACTCGGTTACCGGCGGACTTGTGGGCAGTGCGAGCTGCCTCCTCATCGTGGAACCGGGCAATAATCTCTTCCGCCAGCAACTTCTTATAGTCCTGCGGGTTAGCACCATCGGCGACAGCCTTACGGAACTCCTCCACCTCTGCAAGCGGCCGGAAGCTCAACAGCTCGAAGTAACGCCATAGAAGATCATCCGGCATGGAAAGCAACTTGGTGTACATCTCACCTGGCGAGTCATTCACGCCCACATAATTGCCCAGAGACTTGGACATCTTCTGAACACCGTCGAGCCCCTCCAAAATCGGCATGGTAAGGATCACCTGGGGCGATTGACCGTAATGCTTTTGGAGAATTCGCCCCATCAGAAGATTGAACTTCTGGTCGGTCCCGCCCAGCTCAACATCGGCCTCCATGGCGACAGAGTCATACCCCTGAACCAACGGGTAAAGGAACTCGTGAATCGCAATCGCCTGCTCGGCGCGGTAGCGCTTGGTGAAGTCATCCCGCTCCAGCATTCGCGCAACGGTGTATTGCCCGGCAAGCTTGATCATATCGGCGGCGCTCATCTTACCCATCCAGTCGGAATTGAACATGACGCGCGTTTTCGCGGGATCAAGAATCTTGAACACCTGCTCTTTATAGCTGACCGCGTTCTCGGCGACCTGCTGCTCTGTTAGAGGAGGACGCGTGGCGCTTTTCCCGGTGGGGTCACCGATCATTCCGGTGAAATCTCCAATCAGAAACATCACCTCGTGACCAAGATTCTGAAACTGCCGCAGCTTGTTAATAAGAACGGTGTGCCCAAGATGAAGGTCCGGCGCAGTGGGGTCGAAACCCGCCTTAATCCGCAGCGGACGACCTTCCTTCAATTTTTCGATGAGCTCATCTTCCGGAATGAGTTCGTCTACGCCTCGCTTGATTATCGCCAACGCTTCATCAATGGATGCCATGAACAACACGTCCCCGCTTTGATCTTGGAAAGATTCTGTCAGTTACAGAGTTCAACAAAAGAAATCTGTGAGTTACCTGTTCCCCTGCTACTATATGCTGACCAGATTTTGGCCAACACCGACTTTGCAGGGCGGCGTATTATAACAACGCTGTCAAAAGAAATCCGGAGGATGGAGCAGCAACCGTAATGTTCCACGCTGTCCCGCATGCATTTTATACGGTAATCTGTTGGACTATACTTGAACAACAGCTTCAATTAGGTAGTACAAGCTGCCGTAATACCGATTAAAACGGGTGCGATACGTGCTGAAAATGTTTCCTAAAACTCACATTACCATTGCTGCCGCGGCTACCGTTGTTGTTACCGCTGCCATTCTCATGAGCCCCAGCAGCAACGTTGAAGCCAAACGGATGTCCTATGCCCTGGATCTGGAGCAAGGCACCGTTTCCGAAACCGGCGCAGCGCCTGAGCAAGCAATGCCGACAGAGGCTCCCGTTGCGGACACCCAGCCGAAAGCGCCTGAATCCGATGTCCTGACAGAGGCTACGCAGCAGGCAAGCGTTTCCGCTCCCGAGCAACCTGTCGCTCCGAAGTTGCCGGAAATTGAATGGCAAACCTTCGCGATCAAGTCTGGTGACACGCTGTCCTCCCTGTTCAAGAAAGCTGGCTTTAACGACGGCATCATGCTTTCGGTTATTCATGGCGACGGAGAGGCCGAAAAACTCCAGCGCCTGTACGCCGGCGAAACCATTCGTTTTGCGACAACCGAAGACGGTGGGCTTGCTGCCATCGACTTGCAGAGAAACCGCCTGGAAACCCTGAAGATTACCAAAGAAGGCGAAAGCTTTACCGGCGAAACCGAAGTTCGCAAACCGGAAGCGCGGCCAGCCTTTGCATCAGGCACCATTGACGGCTCCCTCTATCTGGCTGCGCGCGAAGCGGGCCTCAACGACAGCCTGACCATGGAGCTGGCAGGCATCTTCGGCTGGGATATCGACTTTGTCTACGACGTCCGGAAGGGCGACCAGTTCGAAGTGGTTTACGAAGAACTCTACCTAGACGGCGAAAAGTTCGACACCGGCCGGATCCTGTCTGCACGATTCGTTAACCGCGGCGAAGAAAACCTCGCACTGCTTTATACCGACAGCAATGGCGACAGCGATTACTACGCTCCCGATGGCAAAAGCATGCGCAAGGCATTCCTGCGAACCCCCATCAATGCCCGGATTTCTTCTCCGTTCAACCTTCAGCGCCGCCATCCCGTTCTGGACGTAGTACGTCCGCATGAAGGCACCGATTACGCAGCGCCTCCCGGAACTCCCATCAAGGCGGCAGGTTCCGGTCGGGTGAAATTCGCAGGCTGGAAAGGTGGTTACGGACGAACTGTCATCCTCCAGCACGGCGACAACATCACCACGCTGTATGCACACATGAGCCGCCTGGGTAAAGGCATCAAGAATGGCACCCGAGTCAAGCAGGGCCAAACCATCGGGCATGTTGGTTCATCGGGCATGGTAACCGGACCTCACCTGCACTATGAGTTCAGGCTGAACGGGTCGCCGCGCAACTCCCGCACGGTCAAGTTGCCGGACGCCAAGCCCATTCCGTCTTCCGAGATGGCCCGATTCAAGCAATTCACCGAACAGCGAATCGCGCAGTTTGACGTGTTCCGCGAGAGCTATCAGCAACTCGCACTGGCTTCAGACGACTGAGAAACAAATGGAAGCCTGGATTGGGTTGATGTCGGGCACCAGCATGGATGGCATTGATGCCGTGCTGGTGTCTTTCCAGAACAACACCGTACATATCCACGCCTCGCACACGACTCCCTACCCCGATCAAATTCGCCACCGGCTGCTGGCCGCCAGCCAGAATCACGCCGCGCCTGACGAAATCGGTGAACTGGATACCCTGGTCGGCACCCTGTTTGCCCAGGCGGCGAACGACGTTATTCAAACGTCCGGCTTTGACCGGGCGACAATTCGCGCCATAGGCAGCCACGGACAAACGCTTCGTCACCAGCCTTCCGGCACAGCACCCTTCTCGATCCAGATTGGCAATCCTTCCGTGGTATCCGAAGTCAACAACATTACGACGGTCGCAGATTTCCGGAGACGGGATATGGCCGCTGGGGGCCAGGGAGCGCCGCTGGTTCCAGCCTTCCACAAGGCATTTTTCAGCTCGGAGACAGAGAACCGCTGTATTCTTAATCTCGGCGGCATTGCCAATATCACCTGGCTCCCGGCCAGCACCACCGCGCCTGCAACCGGTTTCGACACCGGCCCGGCCAATGCACTGATGGATGCCTGGTGCCTGGACCAGACCGGGCTTCCGTTTGACAGCGACGGCCATTGGGCGCGCGAGGGATCGGTTAACGAGGAGCTTCTCGAGGACATGCTTTCCGATGCCTACTTCTCGAAGGCACCCCCGAAAAGCACGGGGAAAGAGCGGTTCAATCTTGACTGGGTCAAAACACTGGTAGGTCGCCACCCTGAGATTCCGACCGAGGACATTCAGAGGACCTTGCTGCAGCTGACCGTCAACAGCGTTGTTAACCAGCTGCCTGAAACCAAGGATGTTCGGATCTACGTATGTGGCGGCGGGGCGCGAAATCCACTCCTGATGGAAGAGCTCGGCAAGGCTCTGCCGGAGGCCAGCCTGTCACTGACCTCGGAACTGGGGGTCGACCCTCAAATGGTGGAGCCTGTGGCGTTTGCCTGGCTGGCAAAACAGGCTTTCGAAGGTAAGCCGGGAAACCTTCCTGACGTAACCGGCGCGGCCGGCCCTCGCATTCTGGGTGCTATCTACCCGGCCTGAAATCTTTTCGGATCAGAGATCAGATAGAGAAGGAACTGCCACACCCGCAGGTGGAACTTGCATTGGGGTTCTGGACCACGAACTGTGAGCCCTGCAGGCCTTCCTGATAATCAATCGTAGCGCCCACCAGATACTGGTAACTCATCGGATCCACCAGAAGAGAAACGCCATCACGCTCGATCACGGTGTCCTCCTCATCCTGGCTTTCATCAAACGAGAAGCCGTACTGAAATCCGGAGCAGCCCCCGCCCGTCACAAAGACGCGGAGTTTGAGTTCGGGATTTTCTTCTTCCTCGATCAACTCACGTACTTTGGCAACGGCACTGTCACTGAAGAACAGCGGTGTAGCTATTTGTTGCTGAACTGCGCTCAAGTTCGCCTCCGGATTATCGTGAACAACTCAGGCGATTATGGTATTCCTGACTAAAACAATCAACTATTCGGACTTTCCACCATCGTCCGCACCGCTGGGCTCCCCTGCCGAATCGCCAGCGGAAGCCTGCTTTTCACCGGACACGGCGGCTTTGGAATCCTGGGATAGCAACCCTACCGGCTCCCGCTGATGCACCAGATTTCCGTTTACAGACGCCCCCATCGCCATTTCAATGAGGTTGTAGTAAACGCTTCCATTGATAGAGGCTTTTTCCGCCAGTTCAAGATGTGCCGAGGCGTAGACATCACCATTCACGGTTCCGTTGATAATGACGTGCGGCGCATTGATATCACCCGTCACTTCGCCAACTTCTGAAATCCTCAGTACCGCGTCGGTGCCCTCATCGGCAACGACCTTGCCACGAATCCGGCCATCCACGTGAAGCCCACCGCTGAAATGCACATCGCCTTCAACCGTCGTACGGGAAGAGATCAGGGTGTCAAAATGGCCCGTGGGCCGGCGCGGCTTCTGCTTTTTCTTGCCAAGCATGTCAGTTCTCCGTTAAATCGTCCCAGTTAAAGGTGCGCTCGGCTTGCGAGGATTTTTTTCCCTCTGCCTGGGCAACCACCTGGATCTCAAGCGGTTCAAATTGTTCCGGCAGTTTCAGGGAGCCTTCGACATCCTGAAAGTACCGGAAACGGAATTTCACACCGAGATCGGCTATGTCCTCCGAGAGATCACGCAAGGCGATGACCTCTTTTTCCTCATCCCGCAAACCAATGACATTGACTGCCACCACACCGGAAATGTAGCTCTTGTTGTTGCCGACCTGGGTCAGCACCAACTTGAAGTCATAACTGTCCTGATTGCGAGCCCGAACCAGTGAAAAGCTGTCTACCTGAAGCCCCTTGCTGGTTTCCGACGGAGCCATGATGTTTTTATAGAAAGTCAGGTCCGATTGCAGTGACACAATGCGGGTTTCCAGATCCACAATGGTTTTTCGCGCCTGGTTCAGGGCCTGCTCGTCAATCGCCTGACCACGCTCAAGGTTGATCAGCTGCTGCCGGGCCTTGCGATAATCATCCCGGAGCTTCTCGACCTCGTTTTCCAGCACCTGGTTCGACTCCTCGGCACTGGAAAAACGGAACCCGCCCTGGGCGAGCCCGGCGGCATACCCCACGACCGCAGCTACCACGGTAAAAACCAGAAGGATGGCGGTTCTGCGCAGGCGATAACCCGGTCGATGCCGGATGACCACATACTCTTCAGCCGGCTTTCGCTGTTCGCTCACAATCTTCCCTTGGGTATCAAGGCAAAAGCGCCGGGGCCTCAAGCCCCATGGTTTCTTTCAGGCCAAACATAATGTTCATATTCTGGACCGCCTGCCCGGCCGCACCTTTCACCAGGTTATCAATGACGGAAGAAACAATAACAATGTTGCTCTGTTCCTGCCTGTGCAGTGCCATGCGACACTGGTTCGCCCCACGCACGCTCCGGGTTTCCGGATGGCTGCCGAAAGGCATCACATCGACAAAAGGCTCGTCATCAAAACGCTGCTCGAACAGGGCCTGGAGCCGATCAAAGTCCGCCGGATTTTTCAGCTCGGCGTAGAGCGTCGCCTCGATGCCGCGGATCATCGGAATCAGGTGGGGCACGAACGTCACACCCACATCCCCGCCAGCAGCACCGCACAAACCCTGGCGGATTTCCGGCAGATGACGATGCCCCGAGGCGCCGTAGGCTTTGAAGCTTTCACCGATCTCCCCGTGGAGCATGCCGATCTTGCTCTGCCTGCCCGCGCCGCTGGCGCCGGACTTGGCATCGGCGATCAGGCGCTTTGGATCCACCAGTCCCTGCTCCAGCAACGGGAGGAATCCCAGCTGAACTGCAGTCGGATAGCAACCCGGATTGGCCACCAGTTGAGCAGTGCGGATTTCATCACGCACCACTTCCGGCAAACCGTAAACCGCCTTCTCCGCCCACTCCGGGCTCTCATGGGCCATGCCATACCAATTGGCCCAGACATCCAGATCTTTAAGACGGAAATCGGCGGACAGATCCACTACACGCACGCCCGCGGACATAAGTTCCGGCACCATCCTCATGGCCACGCCATGGGGCGTGGCGAAGAACACCAGATCGCAGGCCCCAAGCACATTGACGTCCGGCTCTGAAAACGCGAGGTCGTAATGGCCTCGCAAATTGGGGTACATCTCCGCAACCGGCATGCCCGCTTCGGAACGGGAGGTAATGCAACTGACCGAAACTTCAGGGTGAACCGCGAGGATTCTCAGCAGTTCCACACCGGTGTAGCCGGTGCCTCCAACGATGCCTACTCTAATCACCATTTTCTCCAGCGACGTCGTATCAGAATTAAGAGCTTTGACGCCGTAGTCTACCATGATAAACCAATGACTTATTGCAGCCCTCAGGGCGACCGTTACAATGTTGTCAGAATCTTTCTGACAGTCCACCCAAATCCACCGGAACGCTGGCCTCATGCAGAAAATCTGGCACCAGATTACCGAGCATCTGATTCCTGTTTTCCGGCGCCGACTGTCCGGTGTTGATGCATTGCCACAACTGGCCGTACTCGGCCTGTTATCCGGGTTGATTACCGGCGGCGTGATCCTGGTTTTTCGGCTGGCTATCGAATGGCCGCTTGAGCATTTCCTGCCCGGGAATGGCTCCGAATCCTTCGAACAACTGGACCTGATTACCCGCGGGCTCCTGCCTCTGGCTGGCGCCCTCGGTCTGGGGCTGCTGATGCATCGTCTGGCCACCCATGACCGCAAGGTCGGGATTGTGCATGTGATGGAACGCCTGAACTACCACCAGGGCTACATTTCCATGCGCAGCGCGATCGTGCAGTTCATCTCGGGCGTTGCGACCGTGGTCAGTGGGCAGTCGGCCGGTCGTGAGGGGCCTGCCGTGCACCTGGGAGCGGCTTTTTCAAGCCTGATGGGCCAGTGGATGCGGCTTCCGAACAACAGCATCCGGACACTGGTGGCCTGCGGTTGTGCGGCCGCCATTTCAGCCTCTTTCAACACGCCGATCTCCGGCGTCATCTTCGCCATGGAAGTGGTGATGATGGAATACACCATTGCGGGTTTTACACCGATTATCCTGGCCTCTGTCAGCGCTGCCATCGTTACTCAGGCGGTCTATGGCACAGAGCCGGCCTTTAACGTGCCGGCGCTGACCATGAACTCGCTAACGGAAATCCCCTGGATACTCGCCATAGCGGTGATTATCGGCATTTCGGCCGCGCTGTTTATCCAGCTGGTTGACACTATGGGCAAGCATCACCACCGCCCAGTGCTGTTGCGCATCACGTTTGCGGGTCTTCTGATGGTGCCATTTGCCATTTTTATTCCGGAAACCATGGGTATCGGTTACGACACCGTCAACGAAACCATTAACGGCGAACTCGGGTTCTGGCTCCTGCTCGGAGCCGGGGCCGCCAAACTGGTGATTACATCGCTCTCCATCGGGCTGGGCATGCCAAGTGGCGTGATCGGCCCCACCCTGTTTATGGGGGCAACCCTGGGCGGCGCCATGGGGCTGATTGGCGCCCAGATCATGCCGGAGCAGGCTTCCTCTGTTGGCTTCTACGCCATGCTCGGCATGGGAGCCATGATGGGCGCCGTACTGCAGGCGCCACTCGCCGCCCTGATGGCATTGATGGAGCTCACGCGTAACCCCAACATCATCCTCCCGGGCATGCTGATCATCACCACCTCGAGCCTGGTGACCAGCGAGGCGTTCGGAAAGAGGTCACTGTTCCTGACCATTCTCAAGAACCAGGGGCTTAGCTATCAGAATTCCCCGGTTATACAGGCCCTGCGACGAGTGTCGGTTGGTGCCATCATGGACCGCAGCATACTGCGAACTGAACGCCACCTGACGGTGGAAGAGGCCCGCAAGGTTCTGAAATCCGAGCCAAAGTGGCTGGTGGTTGAAGGCAGTAGCGGCCCCACTGCATTGTTGCCGGCCGTGGATCTCGCCAGATATCTGGAGGACACCGAAAAGCTGGTGGCCGAAGAGGAAATCGAACCGCCGGAGTCCATTGATCTGATGGACATCCCCGCGAACCGTCGAGACGTTGCCCCCGTGCAGTACCAGGCCACTCTGGAGGAAGCGTTAAACCAGTTCGATGCAACCAATGCCGAGGCCCTGTACGTACAACGTCACGTGGCGCCCATGATCCAGCGGGTTTATGGCGTGGTACTGAAAGCCGATATCGAGAGTTACTACCAATACCGACGGAGCTGACGAATGCTGTGGGTGAAAGCCTTCCATATTATTTCACTAGTGTGCTGGTTCGCCGGCATTTTCTATCTGCCCAGACTGTTCGTCTACCATGCCGCCTGCGAGGATGAGCCTGGTCGTGAGCGTTTCAAGATCATGGAGCGCAAGCTGTACCGCGGCATTACCACGCCGTCGATGATCGCCACCGTTGTCTTCGGTGTCTGGCTGATCAGTTACAATGCCTCCGGCTATTTCAGCCAGGGCTGGATGCATGCCAAGCTGTTTCTGGTTGCCATTCTGATCGTTTACCATTTCTATTGCGGGCACCTTGTAAAGGTCTTCCGGGACGACCGGAACACCAGAAGCCACGTGTTCTACCGGTGGTTCAACGAACTGCCGGTGCTGATTCTTCTGGCCGTTGTAATCCTGGCTGTTGTCAAACCGTTTTGAGGAGCTGAGTCATCAAACGCTACACCCGACCACAGGTTCTGATTCTTTCCGGCCTTGATCCGTCCGGCGGCGCCGGCATTCAGGCCGACATCCAGGCCGTCACCTCCCTTGGCTGCCATCCCTTGCCGGTTCTTACCTGCCTCACCGTGCAGGACACCCGTAACGTGTATGGCGCCGAGCCCGTATCGGCTGACCTGATCCGAAAACAACTCCAATGTCTCGCCGATGATTCCCCGATCCATGCCATCAAAACCGGTGCACTGGGCAATGCTGCGGTGGTGGATGTGCTCGTGGATTTCATCCGTGAACATCCGGGCATTCCCGTGATTACCGACCCGGTGATCAAAGCCGCAGGGGGCGGTGATCTGGCCGACGACGAACTGGTCAGCGCGATGAAGGAGAAGCTCTTTCCTGTGGCCGAAATGATCACGCCCAATGGCGTCGAACTGGCCATGCTCGGCAACAGTGAAGACGCCGATCAGGCCGCCGACAATCTGCTGAAGGGCGGCTGCGAATCCGTGCTGGCCACTGGTGGACACGGCACCGGCATTCACATTATCAACACGCTCTACAACCACGCCCCTCAGCCCATGCGCTGGGAAATTGAACGAATCGGTGGTGAGTACCATGGCACCGGCTGCACCCTGGCAGCGGCCATTTCTGCCGGCAGAGCCTCCGGGCTATCGCCCCGCGCCGCCATTTCCCAGGCCCAGAACTACGTTCATCGCGCCATACTCCACGCCCTGGAAGTCGGTAAAGGCCAGCCGGTGCCGGATCGAGGTATTCTGTGGGAGCGATGAGTAAAGGGCTGCGCCCGGGGCTCTACGCCATTACCGACAGCGTACTGACACCACCCGAAACACTGATCGAATCGGTTGAGGCTGCGCTTCGGGGCGGCGCGGTCATGGTACAATACCGCGAAAAGAGCGCGCCGATGGCTGAACGGATTTCCCAGGCGGTCAGTTTGCAGGCTGTATGCCGAAATGCGGGCGTTCCGTTGCTGATCAACGACGATCCTGATCTCGCGAAACGGGTCGGGGCTGCCGGGGTACACATGGGTCAGACGGACGGCTCAGTGGCAGCGGCCCGCCGCCTTCTCGGTGATGAGGCCATAATCGGCATAACCTGTCACGCCGATCTCGCACTTGCACAGGCTGCTCTGGGGGCGGGCGCGGACTATCTGGCGTTCGGGCGATTTTATACGTCGTCGACCAAACCCGGCGCCCCGGCAGCGCCTCCCGGTGTGCTGACCGACGCGAAGCGTTTCGGCCTCCCGATCACCGCCATCGGCGGGGTAACCACAGACAACGGCGAACCTCTTATCCGTGCCGGGGCCGACATGCTCGCCGTGGTAGGCGGCCTTTTTGGCGGCGACACACATGACATTGAGATGCGAGCCAAAGCGTTCGAGCGCCTGTTCGCAAGCCATCATCCACTTTTTTCACTTCCGGAATAACAGGAGCCCAGATCCATGACGCACTCCGAAACCCTGTTCGAGCAGGCCCAGAAATACATCCCCGGTGGCGTGAATTCTCCGGTCCGGGCCTTTCGAGGCGTTGGCGGCACGCCGATTTTCTTCAAGCACGCCCAGGGCGCCTATCTTTACGACGAAGACGATCAGCGCTACATCGATTACATCGGCTCCTGGGGCCCCATGATTCTTGGCCACGGTGACCAACGCATCAAAGACGCCCTGCATGCGCAGGTTGATCTGGGCGTTGGCTATGGTGCGCCGACCGCCCTCGAAACCGAGATGGCCAAGAAAGTGTGCGAACTGGTGCCATCCATCGAACTGGTCCGCATGGTGAATTCGGGTACCGAGGCCACCATGAGCACTGTCCGCCTGGCGAGGGGCTACACCGGTCGCGACAAGATCGTGAAGTTCGAGGGCTGCTACCACGGCCACGTGGATTCACTGCTGGTCAAAGCAGGCTCCGGCGCCCTCACCCTGGGCGTGCCGAATTCCCCGGGCATCCCCGCCAGCCTGGCTGAGCACACCATCACGCTGACCTACAACGACATGGACAGCGTTCGCGAATGCTTCCGGGAGATGGGCGACCAGATCGCCGCGATTATCGTAGAGCCGGTCGCTGGCAATATGAACTGCATTCCACCGGTCCCAGGCTTCCTGGAGGGGTTGCGGGAAGTGTGCGACGAGCACGGCACCGTGCTGATCTTCGACGAAGTAATGACCGGGTTCCGGGTTTCCCTTGGCGGCGCGCAGGGGCTGTATGGCGTAACCCCGGACCTCACCGCACTGGGCAAGGTGATTGGTGGCGGACTTCCGGTCGGCGCCTTTGGCGGCAAACGGGAAATCATGGAACACATCTCACCATTGGGACCGGTTTACCAGGCAGGCACCCTGAGCGGTAACCCCCTGGCCATGTGCGCCGGCCTGACGACACTGAACGCAATCTCCGAGCCCGGTTTCCACGACCGGCTGACCGAGAAAACCAATGCCGTTCGCGACGGCCTGAAAGAAGCCGCTGACGCCACTGGCATCCCTTTGACGGTCCAGAGTGCCGGGGCCATGTTCGGATTCTTCTTTACCGAGGAAAGCTCTGTTACCCGCTTTGACCAGGTGATGGGCTGTGATGTCGAACGGTTCAAGAAGTTCTTCCAGGGCATGCTTAAAGAAGGCGTATACCTGGCACCATCCGCCTTTGAGGCTGGCTTTACGACAGCGGCACTGTCCGAACAGGACATCGCCGATACGGTAGCGGCGGCCAAAAAGGTCATGGCCACGCTCTGATACTTCCGCTGTCCCCATCGCTGCCCCGCAGAACATGTCCTGCGGGGCCACCGATGTGATGGGCATCACAGTTCCACGGCGAATACCCCTGCCTGGCCTCTTGTGCCGTTGACTTACCATCCAGCCTGATCAAATGTTGATCTAATCTCTACCGAGATGCTCTGACGGCACCAATCTAACAAACACAAAAATCAAGTCAGCGCACGGAAGCACTCGGTCTGCCTACAGGCAGATGCAGTACGAGCAGGAAGTCTCTGGAGCAACCCGTTAGGTTGAGCCGCAGTTTGAATAACAAACACAACATCAAACTGTAGGAACGACAATGAAACTCTGGATCCAAGCAATGGCCCTGGCCCTGACTGTGGCCTGGTCGGCCCCCTCCGCCGCCTGGTGGTGGGACTCTACCCCTTCAAACTATACGGATACTCGCTACCCGGTTGTGCTGGTGCATGGCATGTTCGGCTTTGATTCGATTGCCGGCGTGGACTACTGGTACGGCGTCGCCGAGGATCTCCGCAAATACGGCGCTGATGTCTACACCACTCAGGTGCCCGCCCTGGACAGCACCATTGCTCGCGGTGAAGCGCTTCTGCCGCAGGTACAGGCGATCGCCGCGGTGCACGGCAAGGTCAATCTGATTGGCCACAGCCACGGGGGCCCCACGGCCCGTTACATCGCCAGGGTGCGGCCGGATCTGGTCGCCTCAGTGACGTCCGTCGGCTCGCCCCATAAAGGCTCGCCGGTCGCCGACCTTATCTACGGCTCCCCTGCCGAAAGCCTGGCGGCCAGTCTGGGTAATGCATTGGGTGGGCTTATCGATCTGCTGTCCGGTGGCGGTTATAACCAGGACCTGCGGTCAAGCCTGGAATCCCTCACCACTCAGGGCAGCGCCGAATTCAACAACTTTGCCCCTGCCGGGATTCCAACCACCGCTTGCGGTGAAGGCGCCTACTCGGCAAATGGTGTCCGCTTCTACTCCTGGGGTGGCACCGGTGTTCTGACCAACGTTCTGGATCCGTCCGACGCGTTGTTGGGCACCACCAGCCTCGCCTTCGGCTTCAGCCAGAACGACGGTCTGGTAGGCCGCTGCAGCAGCCGCTTTGGCAAGGTTATCCGGGATAATTACTTCATGAACCATCTGGATGAAGTGAATCAGGCGTTGGGCCTGCACAGCCTCTTCGAAACTGATCCAAAAGCGGTTTTCAAGCAACACGCCAACCGCCTGAGAAACGCAGGACTGTAACGGGTAGCCCGCCTTCTGGCTTTGCCTTGCAGAGCTAGAAGGCCCCTTCGAGGGTGAACATCAGGGTCTGGCGCTGATAGTCATACTGCGACAGACTGCTTCTGTTATCCCGAACCAACCACTCCCCCCGGACCAGCCAAAGGCTGTCCAGAGACTTTTCCGCCAGCAATCCGATCTCCAGACGGTTATCTGTTCTGCGACCGCTCTCGCCTTCCCCGGACACCACTTGATGGGCGTCCCGGTATCGACTGTGGCGAACAGAGCCCATCGTTCCGAATACGATATCTGGCCGCCAGCGGTAGCGACCGGCAAACTCCAGTGTGTGGTGGGTAGGTGAGACACTGATAAACTCACTGGTTGTTTGCAGATCCCGCCGGTCATTGATTTCCAGTGAGTAGTCGCCGTCCAATCGCCAGGGTCCCAGGTACTTCCGCGCATGAACGCGTGCCCGATACCACTGTCCGTCATAGGCCTCGAAGCCTGAACCACCATTCACGGTAGCCGCCGCCAGGGCAACTCCACACTGATCCGGGGCTACGGGTAGCGAACACTCACGCCAACGATAAAACCCCTCGATGCCGTATCGGGTCTCAAGGGATTCGCTGCCAAACCAGGACTTCACCAACGACACCAGAGCGCCGCGCTCAACTGCAGCGAGGGTCTCAGACCAGGCCAGTCGTCCCTGCAACACCTGAGTGTCGTATTCTTCATCGGACGTATGTTCCCGGGAGTAGGCGGCAGCATCGAGGGCAAGCCGTGAGCGGGTGCCGACTGGCCGCTCGTAGGTTCCGGCAGCCAGCGCCTCGAGGAACACCCCACCTTCACTCGACGCCGTATCCTCGGGCAGGCCGGCAATATTGGAATCGTAACCGCCCGAGATACCCAGATAGCCGCGAATGGAGGGCTGACCGGCCGACGACGGAACTCCGCCGGCCAGTCTATTCAGTTGCGCCCGAGCCAGTGTCCGAATCTTATCCGGAGCGCTCTCGGCCGAGGCCTGCTCGAACCAGCGACGGGCTTCGGCAGACTCCTCCGTGGCAAGCGCGACCAGACCGAGGTTATAACGCGCGAGGGCGCCATTGGAGCCGTCGAGCAAGGAACGGAAGGCAGATTCAGCGGCGCCATAATCGCCCAGCTGGTAGCAGACAACACCGAGGTTATAGAAAAGCGAGGGAGATCTCAGGCCAGCATCAACGGCCCTCTGGAAGCGCTGTTTCGCGGCGTTCAGGTCTCCTGCTTCAAAGGCTTCAACGCCGGCACGGAAATCCTCCATGCCGGCTTCCGTTTCAGCCGCCTGAAGAATCATCGTGGGCATTAACAACAGGATCAGGGACAGGGCGCGCCAAAATACCAGCAAACAGGTTTCTCCGGATTAATCCACGCGGGGCAGGTCCGGTTATGTATCCGGTTTCAGCGATCCAGCCCTGGTGCATCCGGCAGCTCTGGGCGTTCCGGCCGCTCCGGTAACTCAGGCTTACCCTTGATCAGCTCCCGGGATTGCCTGGCTTTTTCGGACATGGACTCACCAAACTCGCGCCCCCTTTCTCGGGCTTCACTCGCCGTATCCAGCCCTCGAGAGCCAGACTCACCCGGATTCTCGGGTTTTTCGATAGCGCGGGGCAACTCGATTTCCCGCACGACCGAATCGGTGAGTTCTGCGTCGTCAGTCACCATTCGCATGGTAACATCCAGATCATCATTAGCCAGTGTTGTTGCAGGGACCCAAAACCCCAACATCAGCAATCCGACCAGCCTGGCACTCAATAAGAACCTGCAACCTGTCATGATTCGGGATCCTCGACCGGGCGTTGTGGATATTCGGGAATCGGGGCCCGAAAGGTTTTCTGGCGATCTCCGGTGTCCAGTCGGGCCACCAACTCACCGGCACCGGGAAAGAGGAGCTTCAGGGGCAGCGACAGGACGTTCTCCCCAGCGTTCAGGCTCACCTGCCAGCTAAGCTCCCGATGCCCCGGCCAGGAAGCCAGTTCCACATTCGGTGGCAGCTCCAAGGTAAGCGTAACGTTTTCCAGAGCCTCACCCGAACGGAAGGCAAGGCGCACGGTTTTCTCAACAGGTTCGGCAATCCCGTTTGCCGACTCTTCAGCGGCACTGTCCGAGGACGCCGAGGACGCGACAACAGGCTGGGCGCTGTCAGTCACATCATCGGGCTGGAACAGAAAGCCCAGGCCGATACCCAGGGCAAGAGCCGCCGCAATGGCGCCACCCAGTGCCCCGTGACTCCATCCGGACTCCGGTTTCGCTTCGCCTCGGACAGAGGACAAAACACGGCTGTGAAAATCAGGAGAAGGCCCAGGGACTCTGAATTGCTCCTGCAACGCCCGGTTCAGAGACCGCTCCGAGGCAAGCCACCCTCTGCACGACGTGCAGGCAGCAACGTGCTCCTGCACCCGGTCACGGGCGGGGGCGGAAAGCTCATTGTTGATGTAGTCGGGTAGATCCACCCGGATTTCATTGCAGGACATTGTCTTCACCTCACTCCCCCACACGTCCGGCCGGCTCGGTTGGTTCCAGCTCCCGCTGCAATTTCTTTCGCAGGGCGGCCCGACACCTGTGCAATCGCGATTTCACGGTTCCCAACGGGATGTCCAGCACCTCCGCGATGTCTTCCTGGCGCCAGCCGTCCACATCATGAAGCAACAAAAGAGTTCGCTGATCGGGCGTCAGAGTCATCATGACCCGATCCAACGCCGGTCCAAGGCGCGACTGCTCCAGTTGCAGATCCGGGCCAACACTGTCGGATTCAAGGCTGTCCAGCCAATCGGCCTGGCTTTCACTGCCTACCAGCTCCGTCAACGGGCGGTCACTCTGTCGGTTCTTACGCCGCACCTGATCAATAAACTGCCTGTAGAGCACCCGATTCAGCCAGGGCCTTAGCTGGTCAACGCTTTCCAGCTCATCAAGCTTTGGGAATAGCTTGACCACCACATCCTGAACCAGATCCTCAGCATCCTGTTGCTGACCCGCCAGACGGTAAGCAAACCGGTACATCGCATCCAGATGGGGCCGCACCAGGGCGTCAAAACGCCGGGACTTCGAGGGCTTGAAAGGAAAAATTGCCAAAGCCGTTGTTTACCTGCGTGGGTTCATGCCAGCGGCGCAGTCTATCTCAAGTCGCCGGGCCGATGCATTGGCCGCGTTCCCGATCTGACGATTCAACGGTTGCCCGGACATTAGGGAACGTTAACAAAATTTCCGGAACTCTGCCCTCTACCGCAGCGTGAGGGTGGAGTCAGGTAGCGATGTTGCTTCGCTATGAGTCCAGCAAATAAACCTTGGAGGTTTATATGAAACGTTCGATCCGCATTTTCACCATTTCGGCCCTGGCTGCAGGTATTGCCGCCTGTGGCGGCAGCGGTGACGGAAGCAGCACTGCTTCTACCGGCACGGTTAACGTAGGATTAACCGACGCGCCTGTAGATAACGCCCAAGAAGTCAACATAGAAGTCGAGGCATTGGTACTGCAACACACCAATGGTGACCGGAAACGTTTTGATTTCGACATGGCGGAACCAGTAAACCTACTTACATTGACCGGCGGAACCGTGATGTCCCTCTTGGCAGATGAAGAGGTTACTGCCGGCGATTATTCCTGGATGCGCTTGGAACTAGGCGATGGCAACACGATTGTTATCGATGGTGGCGTATTCGATCTGACAACTCCTTCAGCCCGAGGCGTTCAAACCAGCGGATTCATTGTGCCTGCAGGCGGCGAAATTAATCTGACCATCGACTTTGATGTGAGAAAATCGATCGTAAATCCTCAGAACGATCCTGACGTTTACCGATTAAAACCGGTTATTCGGCTGGTCGACAATTCGGAGGTAGGTACCATTGCGGGAACAGTTGCTACAGAAGTCATCAGCAATCTTTGCAGTGATGCGAGCGTCAGCTCACCGGAAACGTATAACGGCAGCGTGTATATTCATGAAGGCTTCGATGTTGAACCAGATGATATCGGTAGTGATCAAGAGCCTCTTGTTGCCGTTCCGGTAAATTACGATGGCGATCAGTTCGCTTTCACTGCAGCATTTATACCCGAGGGCAATTACACGGTCTCATACACCTGCGATAATGATGAGATCGAAACTGCAGAAGGTGAACCCTCCGATGATGAACTCAGCTTCATCACCGGCGACAGCCAGGTTGAGGTAGTTAGCGGCGAGACCTCCACAGTCGATTTCGAAGCCTCAGCTCCGGAATGACCACAAAAAAGAGGGGCATAAGCCCCTCTTTTTTGTTTACAACATATTTATAGCGCTGCGGCCCTTTCCTCCGCCTGATCCGCACCCGCCACATTACCTCGAGCCCGGCGAATATCCGCCAGCAACAGCCAGCCGGCTCTCTGCAGCCGAATATCACTTCCCGCCAGGGACAACCCCTTCAGGGTGAACTGCTCCGCTGAGCCCAACTTATTACCCGCCACATAGGCCTCGGACAACTTGAAATACACCTCCGCAGATCGGGGGGCGATCCGCTGTGCGCGCTCGAGGCGTGCGATAGCGCCAGAGATGTTACCTTGGGCCAACAGCTGATCGGCCTCACGTACCAGGCTGAGCGCCGCCGGTGAGAGCCCATCCCCGGTTTCCCGATAGCTAGGGGAGCTGGACCGGGCCGGTTCCCGGGTTTCCGGAGCCACCTCTGGCTGTTCGCTCTTGCGCCACACGGGGGCTTCGCTTTCTTCGCTATCAGTACTGGTTCTGGGTGGTTCCGGCGCCTTGGCCGGCTCACTGCCGATCGGCACGTAGATTCCGCCTCCTGGCCCGGAAGCACAACCGGCCACGGACAGCAGCGTGGCGATCAGGGCAGTCCTTAACGAAAGTCGGTCAATCATTGAAACAGTCCTTCAAACCAACCCCGGATTCGACGTTCCAGAGTTCCGGAGCATGAAATTGTCTGCGTGGGTTCACTACCAGCAATGTAGGGCAGCAGACGGGCATTGTCGCAGTATTCGTCTGTGAGTGCCTGCTGCTCCGAATTCACCCAGTGATAACTGACCCCGTCGGGTACCACCGGCGAGAAGCCGTGCTGGGGAACCTGCGCCATAAACCTCGACCACACCGGCAGAGCGCCACTGGCCCCGGTCAGTGAAGTTGGCCCGTTATCATCCCGCCCAACCCAGGCCACCGCAAGCAGGTCGCCACTGAACCCGGCAAACCAGGAGTCCCTACCATCATCGGTGGTGCCGGTCTTGCCGGCAAGACTGAGCTCTTCAGGCACGGTGTAATAGGCAGAGCGTCCTGTCCCCTCCTGCATGGTTTCCTGCATTGCGTATTGCACCAGGTGCACGGCGGCGGGATCGGCCACTTGCTCAACTTCAAGACTGTAACGGGATAGCGCCTCACCGCCGGCGTCCGTGACTTCACGGATCGTGCGCAGCGGCGTATTGAAGCCGGATGTCGCCAGCCCCTGATAGATCTGCGCCACGGTCACCGGGCTCATGGAAACCGAGCCCAGAAGCATCGACGGGTAACGTGAAATCGGGGTATCGACGCCGAACGCTGTCAGCGTCTCCTGCACCCGATCCACTCCGATATCCAGCCCGACACGCACGGCAGGCAGGTTGTAAGAGTGGGACAGGGCCTTGTGCAGGGGTACTTCGCCCCGCTCCTCGCCATCATAGTTCTTGGGCTGCCAGCGTTTGCCATCGTCGAATTCCAGGGTAAAGCTCTTATCCAGCACCGGTGTGGTCAGGGTATACCTCTCCGGCTCCTGCAACGCCGACAGATAGATAAACGGCTTGATCAACGATCCGATGGGACGGTTGGCATCCAGTGCCCGGTTGAACCCGGCAAATTGCGGGTCGCGGCCACCCACAAGTGCCAGCACTTCCCCGGAATCCTTCGCAGTGACTACCAGAGTCGCTTCCAGCGCCTCGGCATTCTGCCCACCGCCCAGCCTCGGGAGGGTATCGGTTACCGCATACTCTGCCGCGTACTGAATCGCCGGGTTCAGGGTCGTGAAAATCCGCAAACCTTCACTGCGCAGATCCTCTTCCTTGTAATCGCGGGCAAGGTGTCGCCGAACCAGATCGATATAGGCCGGGTACCGATTTTCCGAATACGACGGGCGCTCACTGACGCCCAGCGGCAATCCACGAGCCCTGGACGCGCGCCCCGGCTCAATGAGGCCGGCCTGTTCCATTTCAGAAATCACCAGATTCCGCCGCTCGGTTGCGCGCTCCGGGTGGCGGCGCGGATTGTAGTAACTGGGGCCTTTGACCATGCCCACCAGCAAAGCGATCTGGTGCACATCCAGATCCTTGAGGGATTCGCCAAAATAGAACTGGCTGGCAAGACCGAAACCATGAATGCTGCGCGTACCGGCTTGTCCGAGGTAGACCTCGTTCAGATAGGTTTCGAGGATATCGTCTTTTTCATAGTGCAACTCCAGGAGCACCGACATCAGGGCTTCGTTGGCCTTTCTCACCAGCGTCTGCTCTCGAGTCAGAAAGAAGTTTTTCACCAATTGTTGAGTCAGCGTGCTGCCACCCTGAACGATGCGCCCGGCCTGGATGTTGGCAAGCATGGCCCGGCCAATAGAAAGTGGCGCGATGCCGAAATGGTCGTAGAAGTTACGATCCTCCACCGCCATCAGAGTGGTGGGCAACAGGGCCGGCACTTCATCCAGCTGAACCAGCACCCGGTCCTCCTTGTGCGCCGGGTAGATGCCGCCAATCTGCGCCGGCTCAAGCCGCACAATCGGGGCATTATCGCCTTCAATCACCGAAAAGCCCTGAACCCGATCGCCAGATATCATCAGTGAGATCCTGCGCCTGGGTTCATCGCCGTCCGGGAAGGAAAAGCCCCGGGTACTGATCACAAAGCGATTGCCCGTGCGCTGGTAACTGCCGGATTTCCTGCCGTCACCCTTACGGAAACCGGAGAGGCTCAGTTCCCTCTCCAGGGCACCGGCACTGACGCTGGCGCCATCGAAAAGCTCCAGAGGGCGCGCGTAAACCCGGGACGGAACCTCGAAACGCCGGCCCTCGAAACGGGAGGTCACCACGGCATCGAGGTAAACCATCCAGCCAGCCAGCAAAACGAGACCGATGGCACATAACCGGAACATAAAACGCCAGAACCACGGCCGGCGACCGTTGTTGGAGGAACGTCTGGAGGGCTTTCGCCTGGGGCTGGAAGATGCTTTGGATTTTTTCATGCCGCGATTATAACGAAGGGAGCGGTGAGGAAGGCAGGCCATCCGTGTGTTATTTCTGTAATCTGCCCGTTATGATAGAGCAAGAAAAATCAATGGGTTCAGGGAACGCGAGGAGAGCACGGTGAGTGAGACATCCCCAGGCAATCTGATTCTGGCCATGCAGAATCCAGACCTGTACGACCATCCTGTCGATGGTTTCCAGGTTATCGAAACTCACATCTCACAGGTGATCCTGACCGGTGACTACGCCTACAAGATCAAGAAGCCCATGGATTTCGGCTTCCTGAACTTCTCCACCCTCGATCGCCGAAAGCATTTCTGCGAGGAGGAGCTCAGGCTCAATCGGCGACTGGCCAACAAACTGTATCTGGAGGTGGTACCCATCACCGGCACGCCCGACAACCCCATCCTCGGTGGGGAGGGAGAAGCCTTCGAATACGCCATCAAGATGCGTCAGTTCGGCCAGGAGCATCTCTTCGATCGCCTGCAGGAACAGGGAAAGCTGACGCCCGAACCACTCACGGACCTGGCCCGTCAGGTCGCGGCCTTCCATGAGCAGCTACCGCCTGTGCCGGACGACAAGCCGCTTGGCACTCCGGAAGCCGTATTCGCCGCCATGCAGGAAAATTTTGACCAGATCCGGCCGATGATTGACGATTCGGATCTGCTCATGCAGCTGGACAACCTCCAGGCCTGGACCGAATCCACCTTCGAGCGCCACCGGGAGCTGATTGCCCGTCGTCGCGAAAGCGGCATGGTGCGGGAATGCCATGGCGACCTCCATCTCGCCAATATCACCCGCTTCGAGGACGCGGTAACGGTTTTCGACTGCATTGAGTTCAACGAACCGTTCCGATGGATCGACGTGATCAACGATCTCGCGTTCCTGTTGATGGATCTGGAGTCCCGTGGGGAGAGCGCCCTTGCCAATCAGGTGCTCAATACGTACCTGGAATACCGCGACGACTTCGAAGCCCTGCCCTTGTTGCCGCTTTATAAGGCATACCGGGCTATGGTGCGCGCCAAGATAGCCCTGTTTACCATGGGGAACCCGGGGCTCACCGATGCTGAAAAAGCCGACCTGATGCAGCGCTATCGAGCCTACGCCCAGCTGGCCGAGGATTACGGCACTATTCCGAATCACTATCTGCTGGCAACCACCGGGCTGTCCGCCAGCGGCAAGACCTGCGTCAGCGCCGCCATGGCCAATGAACTGGGGCTGATACGCCTGCGCTCCGATGTCGAGCGCAAGCGCCTGCACGGACTGGCCCCTCTCGACAGCTCCCGCTCACCGACCGGTGGCAATCTGTATACCGAGGAAGCGACAGAGAAAACCTATCAGCGGCTGGCGGAGCTTGCCAGTCACGTTCTGGCAGCCGGTTTCCCGGTGATTGTGGACGCCGCCAGCCTGAAACAGAAAGAGCGGGCCCTGCTGGCATCGATAGCCGAAGATCAGGGTGTGCCCTTTGCCCTGATCCATTGCGAGGCGCCGGAAGATCTGCGCCGGGAGTGGATCCGCAATCGCAAGGGCGATGCCTCCGAGGCAACCGAGGAATTGCTGGACGCCCAGCAAACCTGGTTTGAACCGTTAACCGCGGAGGAGAAGAGCCACACCATCCACCTGCACACTGACCAGGAGCATGTGGCAGAGGCGGTGGCCGACCGGATCCGCCAACATCTGGGTATCCCCGGCGGCAAGGCCGACTAAGAACAACAACTGGCTCCCACTGGCGAGCGCGAGGTTCGATATGGACGATAAAAGCGAACACGAAGTACATCAGATCAGCCACCCGCTCTACGATATTCTTCGTAGCGAGGACATGCAGGCGTTCAATGCCGAAAAGGCAAAGCTCACAGAGTTGCCCAGTTTCGCCCATGGCGATTTCCGGGGTCTGGATCTGAGGGGGATGGATGCCAAGGGACTGGATTTCCGCCACGCCTACTTTCGCGGTGCCGACCTGCGAGGTGTGGACTTCTCGAAATCCAGGATGGAAGGCTCAAGCATCGCCAGCGCCAAGATTTCCGGCTGCTATTTCCCGCACCGCCTGGAAGCTGATGAAATCGTCATGTCCCTGAACCACGGGACCCGCATGCGCTACGCCATATTGCCGAAATGAGCAGTAACCCGAATTCCTGGCAGCCCGTCTGTCCGGCATCCGAGCTGACATCGGGCCAGTTTGTCGAATTCCGGCTCCGGGAGAAGGCCCGGGAGCCGGAAGGCATGCCGTTAACCGGCTTCCTGTTCCTCGATGGCAGCACGCCCCGTGCCTATCTGAATATTTGCCCGCACCTGGGCGTTGAACTGAACTGGATGCCGGGGCGATTCATGGATTCCGACAACCTGTTCATCCAGTGCTCGACCCACGGCGCCCTGTTTAAGCCGGCCGACGGCGAGTGCATTGCCGGCCCATGCCAGGGCGATGCGCTCACCCAGCTGGACCTGCGTGAGCGGGACGGTCAGATCGAAATCAGACTTCCAGAATAACCGGCACCGATTCGGTCAGGGTCAACACACCTGTTGGCGTGCCGTCGCTCTCGCTCAGATCGGCACGATAGGCGATCACTTCCACACCCGCATCGCAGGCCTCCCGAAGCAGCTCACCGTATTTGCGATCAATGTGGTCGGCCGGGCGGACGGTTTGAATGCCGGTGTGATTGACCACGAATAACAGCACCGCGCGATCACCCTGCCGGACCTGGGCCATCAGTTCCCGGAGGTGTTTCTGGCCGCGCTCGGTCACCGCATCCGGGAAGAAACCCTGACCATCCTCCGCCAGCGTGACATTCTTGACCTCCACCCAGGCATCGGCGGCGGTGTCGTGGCCAGACAGCAACAGGTCAATCCGGCTTTTCTCGGCGCCATATTTCACCTCGGCGCGGCACTCCGGGTAACCGGCCAACTCAACCACGGTACCCGTCAGCACGGCCTCCCGGGCCTGGCTGTTCGGCCGGGCGGTGTTCACGCAGGCCAGTTGCCCGGGCGAGGTTTCCACCAACTCCCAGGTGTACTGGAGTTTGCGCTTGGGGTTATCGCTATGGCTAAGCCAGACTCGCGCGTCCTCCGGCTGACAGCCCAGCATGGAGCCGGTGTTCGGACAATGGGCCGTAATTTCTGAACCATCCGGCAGACGCACGTCTGCCAGAAAGCGTTTGTAGCGGCGGATAAGCCGGCCTTCAACCAGCGGTTCTGGAAACTTCATGTGATCTCCGTACAAAAGTCGATGTCACAAGGCTGGCACCCCCGTGACTAATCTGCTATTTTCCGCAAATTCCCGTTTCAGGACGAATGCTTCATCCAGGGTACAACCGCGCAGCCACGGGGGCTCACGCGGAGGGAAGCAAACCGTTCTTGTGAAGTACAAACAAGAGGCCGGGTTCAATGGCAACTACTGCAGAACAACCACGCGAACGTTTTACCAACTTCACCCCCTATGAAATGAAGAAGGGTGAAGAGTACATGAGTGCGGAAATGCTCCAGCACTTCAAAGATCTGCTGCTGCAATGGAAGCAGGAGCTGATGGAAGAAGTCGACCGCACCATGCACCACATGCAGGAAGACGCCGCAAATTACGCGGATCCCAGCGATCGCGCAACCCAGGAGGAAGAATTCAGCCTGGAGCTGCGTACCCGCGACCGCGAGCGGAAGCTGATCAAGAAGATTGACCAGACCATCGACCGCATCGACAAAGACGACTATGGCTTCTGCGATCAGTGTGGCGTGGAAATCGGTATCCGCCGTCTGGAAGCTCGACCAACAGCCACCCTGTGCATCGACTGCAAGACACTGGCCGAGATTCGCGAACGCCAGACCGGCATCTGAGCCTACTACGCAACAGCTGCCGGTTGGGGCTCTTCCCAGCCCCGCCGGCTGACTGACCGCCATGAACAACCCTCACTACCGGGGCCGGTTTGCGCCCTCTCCGACAGGCCCGCTGCACTTTGGCTCCCTCGTTACCGCACTTGCCAGCTTTCTGGAAGCCCGCAGCCAGGGCGGCCAGTGGTTTATCCGCATTGAAGACCTGGATCCTCTGAGAGAGCCGCCGGAGGCGACCGGCCAGATCATTGCCAGCCTTGACGCCCACGGGCTGTTTCCCGACGAGCCGGTACGCTTTCAATCCAGACGTCACGACGCCTATCAGCACGCCGTTAACCGGCTGCTTGAAAGCGGCTACGCGTATCGTTGCCAGTGCTCGCGCAAGGAATTGCAGGCCAATGAGGGGCGCCACCCGAACCAGTGCCGCACTCGCACAGAAATCGACGGTGACCGGCCATTCGCAATCCGCTTTGCCCTCGAAGACGAAGACTGCCACTGGCAGGACCAGCTGCTGGGACCCCAGCACCAGACGGTGCAAGCAGAGCTTGACGATCCGGTCATCCTCCGCAAGGAGGGGTTCTACGCCTATCAAATGGCGGTGGTGGTCGATGACATTGATCAGGGCATCACGGACGTGGTGCGTGGTTCGGATCTGCTGGACATGACGGCGCAGCAGCAACAGATTTATCGTGCCCTGGGTGCTCTTCCTCCACGCTGGCTTCACATCCCGGTCATACTCAACGCGCAGGGGCAGAAGCTGAGCAAGCAGACCCATGCGCCAGCTCTTGATGATGACAAGCCTGTCGACAACCTGTTCATGGCGCTCGTTGCTCTTGGTCAGAACCCGCCTGCCAACCTTGCCAGCGGTTCGCTGGATTCGCTGCTGGAGTGGGGCCGGAGTAACTGGCGACGGGGCGCCATCCACCTGACATCCCGGTGAGGGACATGGTATAAAGCCCTTCTCACACCTCAGCGCGGATAGCATGCCTGATGTATATCTACCGTCTGGTCTTCCTGTTGGTACTGGCCATCTATATCTTTTCTCCCAACATCCTTGACTGGTGGACTTCGCCGGGAAACGTCTGGTATAGCCCCTACCTTATCTGGGCCGGGCTGATCGCCATCGGTTTCTGGCTTGAATGGCGGCGGGACCCCAATGAGTTTTAGTCCCTCCGGCCTGCTGCTCGCCAGCCTCCTGTATCTGATTCTGCTGTTCGGCATCGCCTGGTTTACCGAAAAAGGCATGGTCCCCCGGCGCTGGGTTCGCCACCCCCTGGTTTATGTGCTCAGTCTGGGTGTCTATGCCGGCATATGGGCGGTCTACGGCGCGGTTGGTATGGCCGCCGAATCCGGCTACGGCTTTCTGGCTTACTATCTCGGCATCAGCGGCGCTTTCCTGCTGGCGCCTGTGCTTCTGAACCCGGTCATGAGGATCGGACGCGCCTATCAGCTCACGTCCCTCGCCGATCTGTTTGCCTACCGCTACCGAAGCCAGTGGGCTGGCACCCTGGTCACCCTCTGCTCCGGCGGGGCCATTCTGGCCTTGCTGAGCATGCAGATACAGGCCGTCGCCACCTCTGCCAGCATTCTTGCGCCGGACACATCGCCTGCGGTAATCAGCGTGATGTTCAGCTTGATCGTGGTGCTTTTCGCCATGCTATTCGGGGCAAGGCGCGACCAGAACTCGGAAAACCATCAGGGACTGGTGCTGGCCATTGCTTTTGATTCGCTGGTGAAACTTGTGGCATTGCTGGTGCTCGGGGGCGTCATTCTCTTCGGGGTCTTTGACGGCATGAGCGGACTGGAAAGCTGGCTGGACAACCGGACGTCGCCGGCCACAACCATGACCCTGAGTATTGACGACGGCAGTTGGCGGGCACTGATGCTGATGTCCTTTGCCGCTGCTCTGGTACTGCCACACATGTACCACATGACCTTCAGCGAAAACCCCTCGCCCAAGGCCCTGGCAAAAGCCAGCTGGGGCCTGCCACTCTACCTGTTGCTGCTCGGCCTGCCGGTGCCCCTGATTCTCTGGGGAGGCCAGGAGCTGGCGGTGACCACAGGGCCCGGATTCTTTGCCATCGGGGCAGCCCAGGCCATGGAAAGCCCGGCACTGACACTGCTGATGTACATTGCCGGCCTGTCAGCAGCCAGCGGCCTGATGATCGTCAGCACCCTGGCACTGGCGGGCATGGCGCTGAACCACGTGGTGTTGCCCCTGAAAACCCCGAAAGACCAGGGCGATATCTACCGGTGGCTGCAGTGGATCAAGCGCCTGCTCATCGCCGTGATCATTTTCCTGGCGCTGCTGTTTCATGAAGTTGTCGGCAAAAACCTCGACCTGTCCATTCTCGGCGCCATTTCCCTCTCCGGCACTTTGCAACTGCTGCCCGGCGCCCTGGGCGTGATTTACTGGCCCGAGGGCAATCGCCGCGGCCTGATCGCCGGCCTTGTTGTCGGGCTGGCCATCTGGGTGGTGACGCTCGTGCTGCCATTCTCGCACACGGCCAATCTGCTGGCCTGGCTGGATGCGCCACTGATACCGGACTACAGCAACTGGCATATCTTCACGTTCGTAAGCCTGACTGCCAACATTACCGTGTTTGCGCTGATTTCCATCCTCAGCACCAGCACCAGTGAGGAGAACAGCGCAGCCCAGGCCTGCTCACTGGGCGCACTGTCCCGTCCGCAACGCCGTGAATTGCTGGCCACGTCCTCCAGTGACTTTGTGAGACAGTTAGCGGAGCCGCTGGGCTACGGTGTGGCGCGGCGAGAAGTGGAGCGGGCACTGGGCCAGTTGAAACTGCCCAATGTGGAGTATCGGCCTTACCAGCTCAGGCGACTGCGCGACCAGGTGGAAATAAACCTGTCTGGCCTGCTCGGCCCCTCCGTAGCCAGGGACATGGTCAAGCGCCATCTCGGCTTCAAGCCCATGGCCCAGGGCGGCACTGCCCAGGACATCCGCTATGTAGAACGCGCCCTCGGCGACTACCAGAACCGATTGACCGGCCTGGCCGGCGAGCTGGACAACCTGCGCCGGCATTACCGCCAGACCCTTCAGAACCTGCCGATTCCTGCCTGCTCCGTGGGCGAGGACGGTGAAATCCTGATGTGGAACCACGCCATGGAGGCGCTCACCGGCATCACCGCCGATGACGTGGTCGGTGCCAGGCTGATGGCACTGCCCGAGCACTGGCACCTGCTGCTTGATGACTTCAACCGTGGCCCGGACCTCCATCGCTACAAGCATCGCCTGGACCTGCGTGGCAAACCCCACTGGCTGAACCTCCACAAAGCAGCCCTGAGCGGACCGGACCACACCGAAGGTGGCAGCATTATCCTGGTCGAGGACCAGACCGAAACCCGGCTACTTGAGGACGAACTGATGCACAGCGAACGGCTGGCATCGGTGGGAAGGCTCGCCGCCGGTGTCGCCCACGAGATCGGGAACCCGGTCACCGGTATCTCATCCCTGGCCCAGAACCTGAAACTGGAAACCGACAACCCGGACATCCTGGACACCGCTGACCAGATCCAGCAGCAGACCCGGCGCATCTCTACCATTTTGCAGTCGCTGATGAACTTTGCCCGCACCGGCAATCATGCCCAGGCCAACCGGTACGAGCCGGTAGCGATTCATCGCTGTGTGGAAGAATCGATCAACCTGCTGTCGCTCAGCGACAAGGGCCTGGGGATTCACTATGTCAACGACTGCCCGCCCTCTTTGCAGGTTCTGGGAGATGAGCAGCGTCTGGTCCAGGTATTCGTCAACCTGCTGGCGAACGCCCGCGATGCCTCACCGGAAGGCGGTACCATCCGGGTCAGTGGAAAGGGCGATGGCTACTCCGCTATCATCGAGGTGGTTGATGAGGGCTCCGGTATTCCCGGGGATCAACTCGATCATATCTTCGAGCCGTTTTACACCACCAAGGCCCCCAACAAGGGAACCGGTCTTGGCCTGTCGCTGGTGTACAGCATTATTGAAGAGCACTATGGCAACGTTCAGGTGGAAAGCCCGGCTAATGCCGACACCGGCCGCGGAACCTGCGTGAGGCTGAGATTGCCAGCCTACGAACCGGAAACCGGCACTATTGCCATCAGCCAGAACCAAAGGTCTTGAGACTGTTATGCCTCGCATTCTGATCGTGGAAGACGAAGACATTATTCGCTCGGCAGTGCGCAAACTGTTGTTGCATGCCGGCTATGAGGTCGCCGATGCGGCCTCCGTTGAGGAAGCCGAGCAGAACCACGAACCCGATCAGTTCGATCTGATCATTTCCGACCTGCGCCTGCCAGGCGCAGCGGGCACCGAACTGATCAATCGCGCACCCAACACGCCGGTGCTGATCATGACCAGCTATGCCAGCCTGAGATCAGCGGTGGACTCCATGAAAATGGGCGCCGTTGAGTACATCGCCAAACCGTTTGATCACGATGAAATGCTGGCCGCGGTCGAAAACATTCTGGCCCGGAAACCCGCCGGCCGGAACTCGGGTGACGACTCGGCACCAGCCCTGGAAACGCCGGAAAGCAGCGATCCTGCCAACATTATGTTCGGCCAGTGTGAGCCAATGCAGCGGGTGTTCACGCTGATCCGTAAAGTAGCACCGACAGAAACCACTGTCCTGATCCAGGGCGAATCAGGAACCGGCAAGGAGTTGGCGGCCCGCGCCCTGCACCTGCTCAGCCCGCGCGCTGCCAAGCCGCTGATTTCGGTCAACTGCGCGGCTATCCCCGAAAGCCTGATTGAATCGGAACTGTTCGGCCATGAAAAGGGCGCTTTCACCGGCGCGGTATCGGCCAGGACCGGCCTGATCGAGGCCGCCGATGGCGGCAGCCTGTTTCTGGACGAAATCGGCGAACTGCCGGCCGAAGCCCAGGCACGCCTGCTACGGGTTCTGCAAGAGAGCGAGATCCGGAAAGTCGGCTCCACCCAGAGCCGTACCGTCAACGTGCGGATGATTGCCGCCACCCACCGAAACCTCAAGGCCATGACGCGTACCGGGGAATTCCGGGAAGACCTCTACTACCGGTTGAACGTCATGCAGATCCGTATCCCGCCGCTGCGTGAGCGCCAGAGCGATATTCTGGGACTGGCCCGCCGCTTCCTGAAACGCCAGGGCGAGAGAATGGGCAAGCCCGATCTCAATCTAAGCCCCGAGGCGATGCGCGCCCTCGAACGCCATCGCTGGCCGGGAAACGTACGGGAACTGGAGAACGCCATTGAGCGCGCAACCATCCTGTGTGACGGCGACGTGATCACGCCCTCATTGCTGGACCTGGACAGCGAAGGCAGCGACGAATACATCCCCGAGACTCTCGTGGACGGCAACAACGAGCAGACACATACCCGGGAGGTGGACGCGTCCAACGATCTCTCCCTCGAAGATTACTTCCAGCATTTTGTTCTCGAGAACCAGGACCGCATGAGCGAGACAGAATTGGCCCAGAAACTGGGCATCAGCCGAAAATCGCTCTGGGAACGTCGCCAGCGTCTCGGCATACCCCGGAAAAAATCCTCTGGCAACTGAGTCCGGGATAGTATGAACCCGGGCTCAGTTGTTACCCCATGTTCCTGTCGGTAACACTCCTCACGAAAGTAACGTGACCTCAGTAACACTTAGGTTGAATACGGGGTAACACTTATGGCCTACAAATTCGTAAGACTCTGTTAATAAACGAAATTCAAAAATTGGCACATGGACTGCAACCTATTTGGCGCACAACAACAAAAACAAGAGTGACAAAGCAGCGCCAACAACAAGAACAAAAAGCTGCAGGATGCGTTCGGTAACAAAAACAACAACAGAACGTAAGCGAACTGAGTGTTTTGGGTATTTTGCTTTTTAGTGGTCCCACGGCACGTGCGAGTTGTAGATGTAGAGAAGAATCACCTTCCAGGTGACGCTGCAGCTACCCAAGGCCCGCTCGATGTCTCTGACCGCTCTGTGTATTCAAAGCTTTCCGTTTGCACTGCTGAGATGCCCCTGAAGTGGGGATATGCAGTGGGGTACAAAAACCAAGAAAAATCCCGGCAAAAACAAAAACAATGCAGATCGTCAACGCTTTGAGGGCGGATTCGTGAAAACGGATCCGCCTTTTGATTATCTGGGCTCCGAAACGGTAATCCACGGCAAACGTGTGCAAATCCTGCTCAAACCGTTAAACTCTCGGTTTTTGCTCATCGCAACCACGGATTTCAATGCCTAAACGACTTGTCGACAAACTCCGTTCCTTCATGCCCGGCAACGGAAAAAAGAAAGCCCGCACCTACCAGCGACGGGAAATCCCCAGGGACCAGCACAACGTCTCCCGCTCGGTTATCAGCGAACCCGCCAAGAAAGTTCTGCATCGCCTGAACAAATCGGGCTATGAAGCATACCTCGTGGGCGGCGGCGTAAGAGACATCCTGCTGGGCGGCAAGCCCAAGGATTTCGACATCGCGACCAATGCCACCCCCGAGGAAGTGCACGACCTGTTCCGGAACTCCCGGTTGATCGGACGGCGATTCCGGATTGTCCACGTGGTGTTTGGCCGCGAGGTCATTGAGGTGACCACGTTCAGGGGCAACGCTGCGGAAGCAGACACCGACACCGATGATGACGATCGCAGGACCAGTGAACACGGCCTGCTTCTGCGTGACAACGTATACGGCAACCAGGAAGAAGACGCCCTGCGTCGCGACTTCACCGTCAATGCGCTTTACTACTGCATCCGCGACTTTACCGTAATCGACTTTGCCAACGGGATCGAGGATCTGCGCAACCGCCAGCTGCGACTGATTGGCGATCCCGAGACGCGGTACCGGGAAGACCCCGTGCGCATGCTTCGCGCTATCCGTTTTGCAGCCAAACTCGGCTTTGACATTGAACCGGAGACCGAGGCCCCGATCGGGGAACTGGCCCCTCTATTAACCCATATTCCGCCGGCCCGCCTGTTTGATGAAGTGCACAAACTGTTTTCCGCAGGCCATGGCGAAGCCACTTACGACCTGCTGACCCGTTACAATCTGCTGGAGCCTCTGTTCCCGGAGACGGTCAGGGCCATTGAGTCGGGTGAGCCGGACGAGCTGATCCGCCAGGCCCTGAGAAACACGGATGCCCGGATTGCCCAGGGCAAATCGGTCACGCCCTATTTCCTGTTTGCCGCCATGCTTTGGCCGGCACTTCAGGCAGAGTGGCATCGCAGGCAGGACAACGGTGACCCGGTCCAGCCCGCATTGCACGGCGCCATTGGAAAGGTGATTGGCCGTCAGGTGCAGGCAACCTCGATTCCGAAACGATTCTCTGGCCCGATGAAGGAGATCTGGGAACTTCAGATGCGACTGCCCCGACGCCAGGGCAAGCGGGCCTTTGCCACCATGACTCATCCACGGTTCCGGGCCGCTTACGATTTCCTGCTGGTTCGCGAGGCGTCTGGTGAGATTGAGCCCGGGCTTGGCCAATGGTGGACCGAGTTCCAGCAGGAAGATGAACGGGGCCAGGAGCGAATGCTCTCACAACTGAGCACCGACGCCCCCAAGAAGCGGCGGCGCCGCCGCAAACCGGTCAAACGCCCAGCCCAGTAATGATGACAGACGTCTTTATCGGTCTTGGCAGCAACCTGAAAGACCCTGCAGCCCAGTTGGCCCGGGCGGTCTCCGCCCTGGCCAACCTGCCGGAGACGGTACTGGTGGCCCAATCGCCCTTTTATGCCAGCCGCCCGGTCGGCCCCCAGGACCAGCCCGACTTCGTCAACGGCGCGGTATGGCTCAGAACCTCCCTGCTACCACACCAACTGCTTGATGAACTGCAGAACGTCGAACAACAGCACGGCCGGGAGAGACTTCGCCACTGGGGACCCCGAACGCTTGATCTGGACATACTGATCTTCGGCGATCAGATGTTGGACGACGAGCGCCTCACCGTACCTCATCGGGAACTGCGGAACCGGGACTTTGCGCTCCAGCCTCTGCTGGACCTGAAGGCCGGCCTGACTCTGCCCGACGGCACACCGATTGCCAAACTGCGTAGCCAATGCCCCGACAACGGCTTGCGCAAGCTTCCACCGGCGGATTACCCTTAACACTTCAATGCCGATACCCCGGCACGCCCAGGCCCATCCACCCAAAAGGCAAGGATTCTATGGCTGTTACCATCAATACCCTGCGTGAGTTCAAGCAGAAGGGCGAAGCCTTCGCTGCCCTTACCTCCTATGACGCCACCTTTTCCCAGGTGGTCAGTGAAGCGGGCGTTCACGTAATCCTTATCGGCGACTCCCTCGGGATGGTGCTTCAGGGGCATGACAGCACCCTGCCGGTGACCATGGACCAGATGGTGTATCACGTCAGCTGCGTGGCCAAAGGAAACCGTGGGTCCCTGATCATGGCCGACATGCCCTTCATGAGCTACGGCACGGTCGAGTCTGCCCTGGAGAACGCAGCGGAACTGATGCGCGCGGGCGCGCACATGGTAAAACTCGAGGGTACGGACTGGATGAAAGAAACCATTACCGCTCTGACCGAGCGCGCCGTGCCCGTGTGCGCACATCTGGGCCTCACGCCGCAGTTCGTCAATAAATTTGGCGGCTACAAGGTCCAGGGCCGTGACGAGAAAGCGGCGGAGATGATGATTGAGCACGCCTGCGAGCTGGAAGCCGCCGGCGCCGATGCCATACTGCTGGAGTGCGTTCCCGCGCCGCTGGCGGCACGCATCTCCCAGGCCGTCAAAGCACCGGTCATCGGGATAGGTGCCGGGCCAGACACCGACGGACAGATTCTGGTATTGCACGATATGCTGGGCATTACCACTGGCCGTAAGCCACGATTCGTCAAGAACTTCCTGGCAGAAACAGATTCGGTACAGGAAGCCCTCCAGGCCTACGTGAAAGCCGTAGGCGAGCGCTCATTCCCCGCTGAGGAGCATACGTTCAAGGCATGAGAACCGTACATTCTTTGAAAGAATTGAGAACCATCCTCCGCGGCTACCGGCAGCAGGGCAAAACCATCGGCCTGGTACCCACCATGGGCAACCTGCACGAGGGCCATATCTCCCTCGTGCGCAAAGCAGCGGAGATGGCGGATGTGGTGGTTACCAGCATCTTCGTGAACCCGATGCAGTTCGGAGCCGGCGAAGATCTCGAGACCTACCCGAGAACCCTGGCTGAAGACCAGGACAAGCTCGCCTCGGCCGGTAACACACTGGTATTCGCGCCTTCCGCCGAGGAAATCTATCCGGAAGGGCTGGCAAGTCAGACCCAGGTGGTCGTGCCGGATGTCAGCGACGGCCACTGTGGCGCCAGTCGCCCGGGTCACTTTGAGGGCGTAGCCACGGTGGTCACCATGCTGTTCAATATGGTGCAGCCGGACTTCGCTGTATTCGGCGAGAAGGATTTTCAGCAACTGGCCGTGATCCGGAAAATGGTCCGGGATCTGATGATCCCTGTTGATGTGGTGGGCGGCCCCACGGTGAGAGAGGACGACGGCCTGGCGAAAAGCTCGCGCAATGGTTACCTGACGCCCGAGGAACGGCAGATTGCGCCAGCGGTCTACCAGACTCTGCAGGCCACGGCGGCCAAGATCACCGATGGTCGTACAGACTTCCAGGCCCTGGAAAGCGAAGCTGAGCAGAGTCTCGGGGACGCAGGGCTCAGGCCGGACTACTTCAATATCGTCAACAGTCAGACACTCAAACCGGCCACGGCTGAAGATCGGGAGATTACCATCCTGACGGCAGCTTTCCTGGGCACCACCCGCTTGATCGATAACCTGTCCCTGACCCGATAAGCCAACAGAAAAGGAACCTCTGATGCCCGCACATCCTGAAGTACTGACCTCGAAACCCGAATGGCAGACACTGAAGGAACATCGGCAACGCCTGGACGGCGTTCTCATGAAGGACCTGTTCAACCAGGATCCCGGGCGGGCAAAGCGTTATTTCATTGAAGGCGCAGGGCTGTCACTGGATTTTTCCAAGAATCGGATCACTGACGACGTGCTCGACGCGCTTCTGGCACTGGCCAGCAGCTGTAACCTGGAAGCACGGCGGGAGGCCTTGCTCAGCGGAAAGAGAGTCAACGTTACCGAAGATCGCCCTGCCCTGCACACGGCATTGCGCAACCCGGGAACCGACGCCATCACCGTTGACGGCGAAAACGTGGTCGCCGAGGTGCAGCGCACCCTGCAACGCATGGAAACCCTGGTGGAGGAGGTGTTGGGCCAACACCGCACCGGGTACACCGGCAAACCTTTCACCGATGTGGTAAGCATCGGTATCGGCGGCTCCTACCTGGGCCCGAAGCTGGTTGGCGAAGCCCTTCAACCTTACGCCCAGGCCGGCATTCGCTGCCATTACGTGGCCAACATTGATGGCACCGAGATTTGCGAGGCTCTGCGCCAGGTCAATCCGGAAACCACTCTGTTCCTGATCCAGTCCAAGTCATTCCGCACGCAGGAAACCCTCGAGAACAGTAAAGTCGCAAAACAGTGGTTTCTGGATCATTGCGGGGATGAACAGGCCGTCTCGCAGCATTTCATGGCCGTGACGGCCAATGTGCCGGCGGCGCAGGACTTCGGTATCGATCCGGAGAACGTCTTCCCGATGTGGGACTGGGTCGGCGGCCGTTATTCACTGTGGTCAGCCATCGGCCTGCCCATTGCCTTTAGCGTTGGCATGACCAACTTCCGGGCCCTGCTGGCCGGCGCCCATGCCATGGACCAGCACTTTCGTGAAGCGCCGCTGGCAAAGAATCTGCCGGTGGTTATGGCCATGCTGGGCATCTGGTACACCAATTTCTGGGCAGCCGAGACCCACGCGATACTGCCCTACGATCATTACCTGCGCAGCCTGCCAGACCACCTCCAGCAGCTGGATATGGAAAGCAACGGCAAGAGCGTTACGCAAGCGGGCACCCCACTCGCCTGGCAGTCCGGCCCGGTGATCTGGGGCGGCGTCGGTGCCAATGGCCAGCACGCCTATCACCAACTGATCCACCAGGGCACCCGCCTGATTCCGGCGGACTTCATCATACCTCTGAAAACCCACAATCCGGTGGCCACCCATCACGCCGACCTGTTTGCCAACTGCCTCAGCCAGTCCAGGGCCATGATGGCCGGAAAATCACTGGAAGAAGCCAGGGCCGAGCTGAAAGCCGAAGGACGGGATGAAAGCGAGATTGAACAGCTTGCGCCACACAAGGTGATCCCAGGCAACAAGCCAAGTAACACGCTGACCATGGAGAAGGTGACACCCGAGACTGTGGGCGCGTTGATCGCGCTCTACGAGCACCGCACCTTTGTGCAGGGGGTTATCTGGGACGTGGATTCGTTTGACCAATGGGGTGTGGAACTCGGCAAGCAACTGGGTAAAGGCATCCTGCCGCGGCTATTGGGCGAGGAAGATGGCACCCAGGCCAGCGACAGCTCGACCGATCACCTCATCGAGCTGTTCCGCTCAACCGGCAGCGTGTGAAATCTGCCGACCCTGCCAGCTGAAGCCCACCGGCCAGAGCTTCTGGCCAGTGTCGTACTCCCGCCATAGCTGGCCATAGGTTTTGCCGCACACCGGGTGCTCTGCTTCAGGCGCTATGTCGGCCAGTGGCCGAAGCACGAAAGCGTTTTTCAGGATTTCACCCCTTGGCAGTTCAACGCCATCGATGCGCCCGACGGCACTGCCATAGGTGAGAATATCGAGGTCCAGCGTTCGCGCACTGAATTTAGGCACATCCCGACGCCGGCCGTTGTCCGCCTCCAACTGTTTGAAACGCTTCGAAAGCTCGGCAACCGACAGGGACGTATCCACGCCCACTACGAGGTTCAGGAAGGGCGAGCCATCAAACCCGACCGCTTCGCTGTCGTAGACCGGGGAGATAATCAGCTCGCCAAACCATGCCGAGAGCGCATCGAGCGCTGCCCTGACGTAGCGTTCCCTGTCGACATTGCTGCCAATACTGATGTAAACCCGAACGGCCGCTGCCATCACCGGACTCCCCTCTCGATTTGCACACCCACCGCCTGTGCCGTAGGTACGGCCCCCGGCTTGCGTATCGCCAACCGAAGCCACGTGATGCCAAATTCATCCTGCAAGGCTTTGGCGAGCACCTCAGCGCCGTGCTCAAGCAGTTGCGGCCTGAGTGCCTGCAGACAGGTCTCCACCCGAGCACTGACGGCCGCATAATCCAGGGCATCGGCGACATCGTCTGTTCGACCCGGCACCCGGTTATCCCAGGCCATTTCCAGATCGATCACCAGGTCCTGGGTGACTTCCCGCTCCCAGTCATAAACGCCGACCACAGTTTCCACAACGAGGCCTTCGATCAATACAGTGTCTGCCAAGGGTACTCCGGAGTTCTTCCACTCTTTGGTGATTGAATAACGCACAACCAGGGGATACTGTGAAGAGCATGGCCCGCGTTTTCAGGGCGGGCATTTTCGCACATATTGGTTGTATACGTCTTTGCTTCCGAGCCCACAGCATGTTTCCCAGTGACCCGGTTTTAACGGTTTTACTCTGCGCCGCCGCTTACCTGGCAGGTTCCGTGCTGTTTGCCCTGCCGGTCTGCCAACTCTGGAAACTCCCGGACCCACGGGCGCAGGGTTCAGGCAATCCCGGCGCCACGAATGTCTACCGAACCGGCGGGTGGCCGCCAGCGTTACTCACGCTTGCGCTGGATGCGGCAAAAGGCTGGTTACCCGTTTGGCTGGCCCATGCCGCCGGTCTTTCCGTAATGGTTCAGGCTGTCGTTGCCCTGTTCGCCGTCACCGGCCACATGATCCCGATCTTCTATCGATTCAAGGGTGGAAAAGGGGTCGCGACGGCGCTCGGGGCCGGTCTTGCGCTGGCGTCGGTCACAACGCTGCTGATGGCCGCTACCTGGATGCTGGTGATCTGGCGCTGGCGAATATCCGCCCTCGCCTCACTGATAGCCATTGTCTGCGGCCCGCTGATCAGCGCCTTCCTTGAACCGGAAACCCTGCCACTGTTCGGCCTGCTCGCACTTCTGATCGTGGTTCGCCACCGCAACAACCTCATCCGGCTCGCCCAGGGACGGGAAGCCGGACTTTAACGATCAGTCCACCAGACCGGTTGAACGAGGTTCGTTAATGGGCGGCAGCGTGTTCATTGGCCACCGGGGCACTGCCACAATCCGCTCGCCGTCCTGCTGGCCGGCCTTCATGCGCTGGGCACCGGCGTAGGCGATCATTGCACCGTTATCCGTACAGAATTCCGGCCGGGCGTAGAAAACGTGGGCTTTGAGTTTGTCGGCCATTTTTTCCAGGCCCGCCCGTAACCGTTTATTGGCACTCACCCCTCCGGCTATGACCAGCCGCTTGCAGCCTGTCTGTTCCAGGGCCCGGCGGCATTTGATAGTGAGCGTATCGACCACGGCGGCCTCGAACGCCAGGGCAATATCCGCGCGGGTCTGGTCCGTCAGCCCCTCCGCCTCACGAGCAGCATTCACGGTATTGAGCGTGAAGGTTTTCAGGCCGCTGAAGCTGAAATCCAGGCCGGGACGGTCAGTCATCGGCCTCGGGAACCGATAACGGCCCTCTGTGCCTTTTTCCGCCAGCGCTGCCACCCGCGGGCCACCCGGGTAGTCCAGACCGAGCATCTTGGCGGTCTTGTCAAAGGCCTCACCCGCGGCGTCGTCTACTGATTCTCCCAGCATTTCGTATTCGCCAATACCATCAACCCTTACCAACTGGGTATGGCCACCCGAAACAAGCAGTGCAACGAAGGGAAACGCGGGTGGATTATCCTCCAGCATGGGCGCCAGAAGGTGGCCCTCCATGTGATGCACACCGAGCACCGGCACTCCAAGGGCAAACCCCAGCGAATGGGCAACCGCGCCCCCAACCATGAGCGCGCCGACCAGGCCCGGACCCGCGGTGTAGGCAATTCCCTCTATATCGGCACGGCCTTTACCGGCATCCGAAAGCACCTGATCGCAGAGGGGCAGGAGCTTGCGAACGTGGTCACGGGACGCCAGTTCAGGGACGACACCCCCGTAATCAGCATGCATGTCGATCTGGCTGAACAGGGCGTGCCCCAGAAGGGCCGCTTCCGTGTCGTAAAGCGCTACACCAGTCTCGTCGCAAGAGGTTTCGATACCTAGAATCAGCATAATTTCGGGCCACATTGGTTGGCAGAAATGAAAACGACGCGCATTTTAGCAGAAACCCGAAACCCACTGGCAGATTCATCGAACAAACATTGACCTTGCCATAACGCAGGCGCTATCATTGCCGCCCTAAAATATGCACTGGTCGAGTTTTAGCCAATCTGACCAGGAATCGAGAACCGGTCTGGCCTCGCCAGACGGACAAAATTGAAACCGAATCTATCAGGTAGGTGATTTTCGAATGCCAGCTGTTAAAGTGAAAGAGAATGAACCGTTTGACGTAGCACTGCGTCGCTTCAAGCGTTCCTGCGAGAAAGCGGGTGTACTTTCCGAAGTACGTCGTCGTGAGCACTACGAGAAGCCGACCGCTGTTCGTAAGCGCAAAGCAGCCGCTGCCGTTAAGCGTCATCTCAAGAAGCTTCAGCGGGAACAGCGCAAGTTCGAGCGTCTGTACTAAGTTTTATCTGACGCCGCTTGACTGCAAAGCACTGATTGCCTGTACAGCCGCAGGCTGCACAGAGCGACTCAAAAATGCCGCCGAGGCCTGGCTTCGGCGGCATTTTTGGCTATTGGCCAACTCCGATGAAGGCCTGATGTGGAGCCCCCATGAGCGGACTGATCCCTCAACAGTTTGTTGAAAACCTGCTGGATCGTATCGACCTGGCGGAACTGATCGGTTCACGCATCACGCTCAAGAAGGCCGGCGCTAACTACAAGGCCTGCTGCCCGTTCCACGACGAGAAAACACCCTCGTTCAACGTTCGGCCAGACAAGGGCTTTTACCATTGCTTCGGGTGCGGCGCCCATGGCGATGCCATCAGCTTTGTCAGGGAGTTTGAAGGCCTGGGTTTTACCGAGGCGGTAGAGGAACTGGCCAAGCGGGTTGGTCTCGAAGTGCCCTACGACCGGGCGGCAAAACAGGAAATCCAGCAGGCGCGAACGCTGACCGATGCACTGGACTTTGCCAGTCGCTTCTATCAATCAGCGCTCAAAGGTCAGCAAGGTGCCTACGCACGGGACTACCTGCAACAAAGGGGTCTGGATAACGCCATCATCGAGCAGTACCAGGTGGGCTATGCGCCCTCCACCGGCACGGCGCTGTTTGATGTTGCCAGCAAGGACCTGCAGGGTCCGCTGATTGAAACCGGCACGGTTTCCGACAAGTACGGCAAACCCAGGGACCTGTTCCGCAACCGGGTGATGTTCCCGATTCGCAATAGCCGGGGCAGAACCGTGGCATTCGGCGGCCGCACCCTGGGCGACGACAAGGCGAAATACATCAACTCCCCGGAGTCGGATGTGTTTCACAAGAGCCGCGAGATTTACGGGCTTTTCGAGGCCAAACAGGCCATCCGGCAGCTGGACAAGCTGCTGGTGGTTGAAGGCTACATGGATGTGATCGCCCTCGCCCAGCACGGCATTCACTATGCGGTTGCGACGCTGGGCACAGCAACGAACCAGGACAGTCTCACAGCGTTATTGAAGCAGGTCAGACACATCGTGTTCTGCTTTGACGGCGACCAGGCGGGCTTCCGGGCCGCGGACAAGGCCATGGAAAACGCACTGGAACTTATGGCCGATGGCCTTCACCTCCAGTTCCTGATGCTGCCCCAGGGCGAGGACCCGGACACCCTCGTGCGCAAGGAGGGGCCGGAAGCGTTCCAGAAGCGCATTGAAGGGGCAACGCCTCTGTCCCGCTATCTGTTTGATCGGCAGAGTGAAGGGCTGGACCTGCAACTGCCAGAGCATCGGGGCGAATTGCGAGCCAGGGTCGAACCGCTGCTCAACAAGATGCCCAGAAGCACCCTCCGGGATGCCATGTGGCACGAAATGCTCCGCCTTTGTGGTGGCCGGAACCAGTGGCAGAGCCGCCAGCAGGGGCAGAAAGGGCGCTGGAACGGCGAGCGACGGGATCGGGTGTCCGAGGATCGAATTGATGTGAAACTCAGCAAGGACAGCATTCTGTGCCTTGCCCTACTGGAAGCACCGGACCTGGCTACCGAGGTCACCGAGCTGGCCCGCAGCTCCCGACAATTCAATCAGGCCCGGAATTTTGCCGAGTGGATTCTGGCAAACGACATCCGGGACAGGAAAACCCTGGTGCGTACGCTGGCACTGGACAGGGACGCTCGTGAGCGCTTCTACCACCTGTTTGACGGGATCGAGCATATTCCTGCGCGGGAAAGCACACTGGCCGCCGCCCGTGAGCTTCTGAGCCCGAACGAAGAGGCATCCCGCCAGCAGCGGCTTGCCACACTATTGAGAAATCTGTCGAACCTCACAAGCGAGGAACGACAGGAGCTGAGGGCCCTGAGCAGCGGCACCGGGGACTAGCAGCACTTGAAACTTGAGGCACTGATCACCATCTAACCTTTGAGCCTAGGCTCCTTGGTGGCAGAGCAACTAAGCGACAGCTATAATGGCTGTTTAACTTTTTTCCTTCTAAAAGCGAGTTTACAGGGTGTCTATGTCAGGCAATTCGCAAAAATCACGTTTGAAAGACCTCATTGCACGAGGCAAGGAACAAGGTTACCTGACTTACGCCGAGGTAAACGACCACCTCCCGGAAGACATCGCCGATCCGGATCAGGTCGAAGACATCATTCGCATGATTAACGACATGGGTATCCAGGTGTGCGAAGAAACACCGGACGCCGATACCCTGCTGATGACCGAGGGTGACTCCACCGCTGACGAAGCCGCCGCCGCTGAAGCCGCTGCCGCTCTGGCCGCTGTTGAGACCGACGCCGGCCGCACCACGGACCCTGTGCGCATGTACATGCGTGAAATGGGCACCGTTGAGCTGCTGACCCGCGAAGGCGAAATTGTCATCGCCAAGCGCATCGAAGAAGGCATCCGCGATGTGATGGCCGCTGTTGCCCACTTCCCGGGTACCGCCGGCACGGTGATCCAGGCCTACGACCGTATTCTCGAAAACGAAGGTCGCATCAGCGACATCGTAACGGGCTTCCTCGATCCGGACGACGCCGAGCCGTTCATGGGTGAGGAAACCACCACCGAGAGCTCCGACGATTCCGATTCCTCTTCCGACGATGACGACGATTCCTCCGAAGAAGAAACCGATAACGGCCCGGATCCGGAAGAGACCCGTCTCCGGTTCGAACTGCTCAACGAAAAGCTGGATGCCGCGAACAAGGCCCTGGCCAAGCACGGCCGTTCCGACAAGAAAACCCAGGAAGCCCTGAACGAGCTGGGCCAGGTGTTCGCACCGTTCAAGCTTGCCAACAAGGCGTTTGACGAGCTGGTCAACGTGGTTCGCTCCACCAATGACCTGGTTCGAGAAAACGAACGCGCGATCATGCAGATCTGTGTTCGCGAGTGCAAAATGCCCCGCAAGGACTTCATCAAGTCGTTCCCGGGCAACGAGACCAACCTGGATTGGGCGGAGAAGATCGCCAAGAGCAAGAAGCCATACGCGGCGCCCATGGCCGAGCGTATCGACGAGATTGTTCGCCTGCAGAAGCGGATCCAGAACGTGCAGACCGAAGTGGATCTGGACGTGGCTGACATCAAGGAAATCAACCGTCGCGTCTCCATCGGTGAAGCCAAAGCCCGCCGTGCCAAGAAAGAGATGGTCGAGGCCAACCTGCGTCTGGTTATTTCCATCGCCAAGAAGTACACCAACCGTGGCCTTCAGTTCCTGGATCTGATTCAGGAGGGCAACATTGGCCTGATGAAGGCCGTGGACAAGTTCGAGTATCGCCGGGGCTACAAGTTCTCTACATACGCCACCTGGTGGATTCGTCAGGCCATCACCCGCTCTATCGCGGACCAGGCCCGCACCATCCGTATTCCGGTGCACATGATCGAGACTATCAACAAGCTCAACCGTATCTCCCGCCAGATGCTGCAGGAGATGGGCCGCGAGCCCACGCCGGAAGAACTGGGCGAGCGCATGGAAATGCCGGAGGACAAGATCCGCAAGGTACTGAAGATCGCCAAAGAGCCGATCTCCATGGAAACCCCGATCGGCGACGACGAAGACAGCCATCTGGGCGACTTCATCGAAGATATCCAGGCCCTCTCCCCGGTGGATTCCGCCACCGCCGAAGGCCTGCGCGAAGCCACCCGCTCGGTACTGGCCGGCCTTACCGCCCGCGAGTCCAAGGTGCTGCGGATGCGCTTCGGTATCGAGATGAACACCGACCACACCCTGGAAGAAGTCGGCAAGCAGTTCGACGTAACCCGGGAGCGGATCCGTCAGATCGAAGCCAAGGCCCTGCGCAAACTGCGTCACCCTTCGCGCTCCGATCACCTGCGCGGCTTTATCGACGACCAGGGCAATCAGGGATAATTTCCCAAACAGTAGCGGGCGCCACACCTCACCGGTATAATGGCGCCCGCTTTGTTTCCCCCTCCGGAAACACCTCTCAAAACAGCGTTCGCTGAACGGGCCTATAGCTCAGTTGGTTAGAGCAGGGGACTCATAATCCCTTGGTCGCAGGTTCGAGTCCTGCTGGGCCCACCATTTCCCTTCTTCTCAAGATTTCCCCGGAATTCGAACACCCCTGAAAACCGCGCCAATACTGGCGAATCCGCCCTCCCTGCTTCCTGAAAATTCCAGAGAGTACCGCTAGAAACCTGCACCTTTAGGGGGTATCGTTGGGGGTATCGGCTCACAAAATCGGACTTTGGACGGAGAAATACCCCCAACATGGAGGCCAGACCATGGGCAGAGCAGTTAACAAGCTGACCGAAACAGCCATAAAAAACGCCACCTTCGATAAGTATGGCAAGCGCAAAAAGCTGGCGGATGGGGGCGGGCTCTACCTAGACGTTCAGAGGGCGGGCCGATATTGGCGAATGAAATACCGCTACGGTGGAAAGGAAAAGCTGTTAGCCATTGGGGTATATCCTACCGTCTCGTTGAAACAGGCCAGGGCCGCCCGTGATGAGGCAAAGCGACTGCTAGCTGACAATATCGACCCAGTAATCCACCGGAGCGCTTCTAAAGTAGAGCGAGTAGACGCCACCGCAAACACGTTCAAGGCCGTTGCCCTTGAGTGGCTGGAGCACGTACACAAGAAGAACGTAGGCGCTACCACCTATCCCAAAAACAAGCGCCGCCTTGAGATGTACGCTTACCCCAAACTGGGCCGCCTCCCCATTGGTGAGATTGAGCCCCCGAACGTGCTGGCGGTATTGCGAGAGATCGAGGGTAAAGGCCACGTAGACAATGCCCACCGACTGAAAACACTGATTGGCCAAGTTTTCCGTTACGCAGTGAGCACGGGACGCGCCAGCCGGGACGTTACCGCAGACCTTCGCGGCATTCTGCCCGCACCGAACGTTAAGCATCATGCCGCAGTCACTACGCCGGATGAGATTGCAGCTATGCTGAAGAAAGTTGAAACCTACTGGGGGAGCCCCACTGTCTGTCTTGCTTTGGAACTATCGCCCTACTTGTTTCTGCGCCCCGGCAACCTTCGCCATATGCGCTGGAATGAAATCGACTGGGACGCCGCAACGTGGACAACAGATAGCACTAAAAACGGTGAACCATTAATCGTTCCGCTGGCCCGGCAAGCAATTGACCTTCTGAGAGAACTAGAAGAAGTCAACGGCAACCGAGAGTGGGTATTCCCAAGCGGAGCAGGCAAAGGCCGCCCCATGAGCGAGAACGCCATTACCGGAGCCCTAAACCGACTGGAACTGCAAGGCATCATGTCTGCACACGGCTTCCGGGCCATGGCGAAAACCGTGTTAACCGAGCGACTTGGTTTCCGAACCGAAATCATAGAAATGCAGATGGCCCATCGAGTACGGGACGTTCACGGCAGAGCCTACAACCGGACAACCTGGTTGCCCGAGCGGCAAGCAATGATGCAGCAATGGGCCGATTATCTGGACAGTCTTAAGAAACCGAACAACAACGTCACACCGATTCACCAACAAGCTAACGAGCAATCAGTTTAGGCCGCGCCTATCCCGGCCAGGAGAAAAGTGGGCACCCTACCCGCCTGGCGTGGCCTTCCCGATTAGGGGCGCTGAAGGGGGCGCTATGTCATTGAAGTTATCCAGCCTGAAAAAGTGGCTGACGCTGGAAGACTCAGCAAAATACCTTTCATTAGCTTTGGGTGAACCAGTAGAGACAAGAGACTTAATCCAGCTATCACTGGAGAACAGTTTGGCGCTATCCGTACTGCTGCCAGATAGAGTAATGGCAGTTAAATACAGGCTCAATCCGCACGCCCACGGGCCAGAACCACCCATGCCAAGCGAAAGCGATTTATTCGGACTTCTGGACAGACTGGAGCTGATGGCGCGCTTAAGCTGGGCCTTGGTTCTTGATGAAAAATCCATGTTCGAACCAGATTTTGAGGAAGTAAGGCACATTAGTGGTTTATGGGGCCTTCCATGCCTTGAGAAAAGCAACAACATTACACTTCTGGGAAGCCGCCTTAAATCTGCGCTGACGCAAAGCCAAATATCGCACGAGGCAAGGCCCGGTTTTGGCCCGATTATTGTTCAGAACCCCATCACTCGTGAATTATGGGGTCTCGTTGAATTTTCCTACGATGCTTTTGAGGACGGGGATAACGATAGAAAGCCTTCCAGAAAAGATTATGCTTCAATCTGTGAGCTGCCGGAAAGTGCCCACATAGGTGTATCACAAACTGAACTTCAGCGGTTCATAGGAGCCCTTCAGGCACCAGAATCCACCACAGAGCCAGACGCAGACCGCCAGCACTACCCGCCACACCTGGAAGCCTTAACGATTGCCTGGCGTAAGTATTGGCAGAATGCAGACCCCACAGACCGCACCGCCTGCCCCAGAAAGCCGGACGTTGTGGCCTGGCTAATAGAGCAAGGATTCAGCGCAAAAAACGCAGACGCCGGGGCCACGATAATCAAGCCGCAATGGGCAATAGAAAAGGGGTGGTAAATTCACCCCTGCACCCCCTTCAGGCCAGACATTGCAAGGACTGAAGCACTGACCTATACCCCCTGCCCTGCACCCCCTGCACCTGCACAAAGCTGAATAGTAATTAGAGGATTACCCCGAACCTAACCGGAACCGAGGGGTAATCCGAGATGACCGCACAAGCACAAACCGCAATAACCGCCCGCCAGCAAATCGACCGGATGCTACGCCGGAAAGAAGTTGAGCAAATCACCGGACGCAGCCGGAGCGCAATCTATGAAGGCATAGCCGCCGGCACTTTTCCCAAGCCTGTAAAAATCGGGGCCCGCGCCGTGGCCTGGCCTGAATCGGTAATCCGGGCATGGATCGCTGAACGGATGGAAGGGGGCCAAGCATGAAAACGGCACCCGCCCCCGAAGGGGCAAAGCACCAGAACCAAAACCAGTATAGCAACACCTTGTCAGACAATCCCGCAGTAAAACGTAAGCTTCAGGACAACGCTGGCGGATACGCTGAACGCATGGATGCAATACGCTTTGCCCTGTTGGAGCACGGCATTGAAGCGACCAATATGGACGCCCTGCTATCACGTCTGGGAGACACCGAAGGCAAACAGATACGGTTTAGCACCGCCAGCAAACCCCGAAAAAAGAACGGTTCAGCGATTGCCTACCATGACCGGGGGCTGCCCTTTGTGGTGCTGGCTACTGACTGGGCAACCGGGGCAGAAATGAAGTGGGTAGCGTTTGACGCTGAAACCCTTACGCCGGAAAAACAGGAGCAACAGAAACGCCGGATAGCTGAAGCGAAACAAGCCCGAGAAGAAAAACAGGCACGGGAATGGGAACAGGCAGCGATCAGAGCTGCCCGCTATTGGCATTCATGCGGCCAGGCAGACCCACAACACCCCTACTTGCAGCGCAAGGGCATACGGGCCCACAAAGCCCGTCAGCAAGGTCAGGAACTTGTGTTACTGCTGACGGACTTCAACGGCCAAGCCTGGAGCGCGCAAACCATAGACGAGGCCGGAAATAAACGACTAATGGCTGGCGGCAAGAAGGCCGATCATTTCATTGTTGTGGATGGCCCCGCCTACCCCGCCCGCGTTCTGATATGCGAAGGCTACGCCACCGGCTGCACCCTTGCAGAGATAGACCCCACCGCCCTTGTTCTCGCTGCTGTGGATTGCGGAAACCTTCGGGCTGTAGCGACCGGAGCCCGCAAGCGCTGGCCTGATGCTGACTTGATTGTGTGCGGAGATGACGACCGCAGAACGCCAGGCAACCCCGGAGCAACCGCAGCCCGCGCCGCTGCACTGGCAGCTGGGGCCCGCTTTGCCTTACCGGACTGGCCAGCTAGCGCACCCGTTCATCTTTCCGACTTCAACGACCTGCACAACTGGCAGAGGGGGCAACAATGACCCAGACGCGCCCTATTACAGCAACAGACCCCAGAACCGGGCTAACCGCGCCGCTGGCTAGTATCGACACAAAGCCGCTGCCCCTCGCTGGGAAAGCTGCAATGCCGCGCTATCCGATAGACGCGCTAGGGGAACTGCTAGGCAATGCCGCAAAAGCCCTGGCCTATCACGTTCAAGCGCCGCTTGGCATGGCTGGGCAATCCGTTTTGGCAGTAGCGTCACTGGTAGTGCAAGGCCATGTGAACGTAAAAAAAGGCAATGTAGGCACCAGCCCCACTACCCTGTACTGCCTGACCATAGCAAAAAGCGGGGATCGCAAGTCTACGCTTGATGGCCGCACAGTATGGCCGATACATGACTATCAGAAAGAGCGCCGGGCCGAACATGAAACCCTGATGGCGGAATACCGGGCAGAACTGGAAGCCCACGAATTGCGGTACAAAAGCATTGTTACCAGCTACAAAGGGAGCGGGAAAAAACCAAAGCCCTTGAGCCATGACGACCAGCAAGCCCTAGGCGCTGAACTGGCAGAACTGGAGAACAACCGGCCAACACCGCCGCCGCGCCCCCATATCCTGATGGAAGAACCGACGGCAGAGGGCATCTATAAACACTTGCAGGAAGGACTGCCGATAGCTGGCCTGTTTTCGGATGAAGGCGGGGCATTCTTTAGCGGGCACGGCATGGCAGACGAGGCGAAGGGCCGGAGCATTACGCTGTTATCCCAACTATGGGACGGGAAGCCCATCACCCGCACCAGAGCCGGGGCCGGGGAGTCTGGCGTACTGGCAGGCCGCCGTTTGGCTGCCCACCTGATGCTACAGCCCGTTATCGCTGACAAAGTACTGGCTGACCCCTTGATGCTGGGGCAAGGCTTTCTGGCCCGCTTCCTGGTATGCAGTGACCATTCACTGATTGGACGCCGGTTTTTGTCAGACCGCCCAAGCGATGAAAGCGCCAACCATGACCCGGCCATTAAGCGTTTCTGGGATGCCATAGCCGAGTTAATCCGCCAGCCCTTGCCAACGAATGATGCCGGAGAGCTTGAGCCCGACACGCTGGAAATTACCGGGGCCGCTTTTGATGCCTGGGTAGTGGTGCATGATGCCATAGAGGAACAGCTATCACCGGCTGGCGAACTGGCAGAGGTTCAAGCCTTCGCCGCCAAAGCTGCCGATAACGCTGCCCGTATTGCCGCCATTTTGGCTTATGTCGAAACCCGCGCAGAGCCAACCCCAGAGCATATCAACCGGGCCGCTGAACTGATGCAGTATTACCTGCAAACAATGATTCAGCGTACACAGGAAGCAGCACAGAGCACCGCAGAGCATGAGGCCCGAGAGCTGGCGGAGTGGATACGGCAAAGCGGGGGAGAGCTTCAAGCGGATAACTTCAACAAGCTGCCTGCTACCTACCGCAAAGCAAGGAAAGCACGCCCACTGCTGGCCCTGCTAGTCGATTACGGGCACGCCTATGTCACTGCCACCGGCCCAAACAATAAGCCCCGCGCCTGGAAGCTACGGGAGGGCCCGGACAATGTTTGACCTGATGGCAGCGATACGCATTAAACAAGAACGCAAAGCGCCACCCCCTGCGGAGACTGCGGATTCTGCGGAAACCGCACAACCACGGGGCTTAGAACTTGCGGAAAATTTGCGGAAAGTTGCGGATTTTCCAGCGGAGGAAATTTTCTCCGCAACTATCCGCAAAAATCCGCAGACCGAAAAAACGAGCAAACCCCCGTCAACACTGGGCTTCGGGGGTATTTCCGCAATTCCGCAGAATCCGCAGACCCCTGCCGATAACAAAGGGCAGAATCCTGACGCCTTGCTTCTGGAGATAGCTCAAACCCTTCAAGCCAGCCCCGCCCGTCTACGGGCCCTACTATCTGATGATGATATGCAAGACATAGCCGAAGATGCAATAAGCCGGAGCCACCTGCTGGCATACTTCAGGCTAATGCGTTCGGACGGTCACCCGCTGGCGAACGATTCACCAGAACCCACCAGAGCGCCGGAGAGCCGCCCCAGACACCTGGAACTGATGCAGGCATGGAAGCCTGCCCATGATGCACTGATTAACCACCTGATGGCCTGTGACGACTGCCATGCACCCCACGCCCATTACTGCGAGAAAGCGGCAGAGCTTCGCCGCAGCTACGACATGGCGTGCGAGATAGCCGATTAGCATGACGGCATGACCATCGCCAGCGAAATTATGCTCCCCGACAACGCCAATGGCTGGCAGAAAATACGCACTAAAAGCTGAGTTTTGATAAAGCAGTAATGATCAGCCCGCTGCAACTTTGTTTGGATCGGCCTATTGGACTTAGCTCGCAATAATTCGGCTAAGCACTACCTTCAAGATCAGGGGTCGTTTTATCAAATCCCGCGTTCACTGGTATCTGTCAAAGAAACTCTACTATGCTGTCACCATCTCAATTGCACGCAGTCAGTTATCCGCGATTAGACTTCCGCTCGTGATGGAACATGAAGGACATTAGATCATGAATCGAACATTTCTTGCGCTGGCATTTCTTTTAGCGCCAATAACGTCTATTGCTCAAAACAACCAAGATTTTTTATTCGGAGAGGATGCGCTGGGACTGATTCATAACGTGCATCTCAGCGTCAATGATCGAGTTACCGGCGGATGCTGGACCAATATTGAGTCGATAAAACAGAAAACTAGATTGACCCTTGAACAAAGCGGGATCAGCGTATATCTGGAGCCACTATCTACAACCTTTCCTCTTGCCGCCAACATCTCGATAGAAGCTTTTGGAGATAGGACATCGTATTCCACTTGCTATGGATCGCTTTCTATCTCAGTGGTTAGCTCCGCCAATCGAAACTTCCGAGGAGTGACCTTAATAGCGGAAGGAAGATATTTTCACCGAAATTATGTCGCCATAGGAAACAGCCTGAACGAACAGTTTTCAGAAGCCTCAGAGACTGCAATTAACGAACTATCCGCAACCATCATTAGCAAGAGGCGAAATGAGCTTGTTAAGGAACTGATAACACTATACGGAGAGATCCTCACGGCCACGCCCGAGACGATGTCCGAAATGTTCGAACGGCTAGACCTTGAAAGGAATTAAGAAGACAGCGTCTGGACAACCGCCGCCTATTACAGGCTAGGCCCAGCTAAAGTGCTCAGAACCGTAAGCAGGAGTGTAGTGCAGACCCGCACGGTGGCGACAGGAAGCGGAACCACCTGCCGGGCTTGCTCACAAATGCCGAAAGCACGCGCTTCCACGACCCCGCGAACGCCTCCCTTTTGGAGAACCTATAATTCATCATGTGAAGTCAGTAGCAGAACATGGGGCCCCTAGCACTTGAGAGAAGCCGCGAGGCCGGAGCAACCACCCGGTAATCGGCAAATTTTCGGCAATTCGTGACGCCTCACCAGATGGCCCGATAAAGCCAGAAACACCAAATAGTTACGACGGCGACAACTGAGGCCAGATAGCGCCGAAACACACTAAATCGTAAGCACCGATGCCTCGTGGAAGGATAAAAGGTACTCCCAGACCGAGGCCCTGTTGGGTAGCGTGGAGCGCGAACACTCGCTATTTATGAAAATTTCGAAGGCCGGTTGTTGTATTACTATCCTGTAGCCCCGGCCACTGGCAGGTTTAGGGCTGGGAGACTACAACCGAAACAGCACCAGCCGCTGAACAAAAGCAAACATCAGACTAGTTGCAGAATAGGAATACTTACGCAAGACTCAAGTCTGAAGGAAGGAGGGACGGTTCATGAACAACCGAAAGAAGCACGCTACTTGCTCCCGTCAAGATAAAGCGATTACTCCCCGAAAGCTGATAGAGCTGTCCCAATCAGAAAAAGAGTCGATGCGCCGAGACCTACGGGCAGCGGTCAAAAAGCTCATGCAGTAGTTCAGGCAGAAAAGATTAGTATGACTACCAACATGAATAAGCCCCGCAAGCGAAAATCACTCGCGACCAGCAAAAAACCTTATTGGCTAACTCCTGCTGAAATCGAGGCTTTGCGCGAGGATTCAATCAAAGCGATGAAAAAGCTAATGGAGCCCGAAACACAGCCGCCTAATTCCAGCAAATTCCAGTAATAGCAGGCTCATTTTGGGGGTACTTATGGGGGTATTTCCGAACCTCCTTAAAAACCGAACTCATATTTATCAGTTAGTTACAGATCCAATTAGGTGGATGCTGGGCCCACCACTTTTCAAGCACTTACAACATCCTTGGTCGTGACACCATAAATTGGCCGGAACGGCCACATTATGGTGTCATAGGTTGGGTGTTGTGGCCGCCTCCTTCTCCCCTCTCCGATAACGTGTTTGCTGTACACAAAGGCCGAAATTCGCGGGCCACTAAGTTTCCCAACTATCTCCTTCCAAAAGTGCTTGAAATCCGTGCTTCCAAAAATACAGAAGCCACATTTGAAAATGTGTGAGGAGCAATTGCCCGCCAAAGAACTGTGCGATCTCAGAAAAAACTGTCTTTTTGATGTATCCGGGAATCCGAATCAAAGCTTCCGGAAGAACTAGAGATGGGCCTATCAAAATTGCTCTCCGCCTGTGAGTAAACGCAGAGAATCCGTCGACTGCTCAGAGAGCATCCAAATCCGCATGTGCGAATAGTGGGTCAAGGCACTGTTCGACTGGACCCTGAAGTTATTCGCCAGTCTGATCAATGCAAAGCATTCATCGAAAAGATGCGTCAGCGCGGTTACATTTAATGCATCAGGCATTCAATCCATGCTCCGCCAACAGCGAGCTCATGGTGTCAGATCCGAGCCATACGCTAGTTTATACCTGTAATTTTACTCTGGCGGCTTTGATTCAGGAATAAACAAAAGCGGACATTCGGATTTAGCTCTCAATGCCTATCTGCGAGCCTCCCTGACTTGCGGAGTTCACCGACAGTTGTCGCAAAACTTCGGCCACTGAATTCTATAGGGCTTACAAGCCTATGAAATTTATGAAATAGTGCTATGTGCGTATTCCGGCGAACGTGACCGGTCATTCCGGGGATCGTGACCGGTTTGCACACGGCCATCACGCTGGAGTCAGTTTTGTACTCTGAGCGGTCACGATGGGTCAACCGATTCCGTGTTTTGTGCCTTGGCTTTTCTTAGTGATTCTCCTTTTAGATTGAGTCGGTGAGCGCCGTGCAGAAGCCGGTCCAGAATGGCGTCTGCGAGTGTGGCGGAGCCGATGTAGTCGTGCCAGTGTTCGGTTGGTAACTGACTAGCGATCAGGGTTGAGCCTCTTCCGTGCCGATCCTCAATCACTTCCATCAGATCCTGTCGTTGTTGCACGGTGACCTTCTGCATCCCCCAGTCATCCAGGATCAGCAGGTCGGTTTTCAACAGTTGGTTCATCAGGCGGGCGTAACTGCCATCGCCGTGGGCGATGCGCAGCTGTTCGAACAGGCGCGGTACCCGCAAGTAACGGACTGAGAGCCCCTGCCGGCAGGCCTGGTTGCCCAGGGCGCACGCCAGCCAGGTCTTGCCGCAACCGGTAGGCCCGGTGATGCACAGGTTCAGGGACTGGCGGATCCAGTCACAGCTGGCCAGCCCCGCCATACGGGAGCGCTCCAGCCCTCTCGGGTGGCGGTAATCGATGTCTTCCACGCAGGCCGAGACCCGCAACCGGGCCGCCTTCAGCAGCCGTTCCAGGCGGCGGTTTTCCCGGTGCAGCACCTCCCGGTCGATCAGTAAGGCCAGGCGTTCCTCGAACGCCAGGTCGTGGGTGTCGGGCTGTGCCCGCTGCT
>OJCB01000050.1_pt1 | contig 53358 bp, 48 predicted proteins | sample 1591501 | NCBI WGS metagenome assembly OJCB01 (sample SAMN05416813, study PRJEB24817) | seawater metagenome | isolation source: Sea water | place: Canada:Atlantic | collected 2013-07 | reverse complement strand
GCAGCTTCTATAACTTGTGCTGGTTCACCAACAAAGGTAATAACGGTTCTATTAGTTGCTTTTCCTGGGTCTATGTCTAATAATTTAATTCCTTCAACCTCCATAACAACATGAGCAATTAAATTAATTTTTTTTAGATCTCTTCCTTCACTAATATTTGGAACACATTCAATAATTTGCTGTTTCATAAGAGTTATCTTTTTACTTCAACGTAAAAATAGTACGATTAAACGAAAAAACATATGATATCTTTTAAAAAAAATTATATTTGCTTTACCCTAAAATAAATTTATTTATGCAACAGAAATGGCTCTTTGTCATTACTCCCAAAACCAAACTCATTGATTTAAATTTAAAAGAAGTTTGGCAGTACCGAGATTTACTCATGCTCTTTGTAAAAAGAGATGTTATTACCTTGTACAAACAAACAATTTTAGGACCACTTTGGTATTTAATTCAACCTTTGTTTACCTCTGTAATTTTTACCTTGGTTTTTAATAATGTGGCTGGCATACAAACAGGAGTAATTCCTCCTTTCTTGTTTAATTTAGCAGGAATTACTACCTGGAATTATTTTAAAGAATGCCTGACAGCAACTTCGGATACTTTTAAGAAAAATGAACAAATTTTTGGAAAAGTTTACTTTCCAAGAATTATTATGCCAATGTCTATAGTTCTCTCCAATTTATTGAAATTTGGAATACAATTACTTATTTTAATTGCCTTTTATCTTTACTATGCCTTTTATGCTGGTGCGGCCATTAGACCTAGTGAATACTTATTTTTATTTCCTGTATTAGTACTATGCATGGGGATGTTAGGTTTAGGTCTTGGGATGATTATTTCGTCTATGGTTACAAAATATAGAGATTTAACATTTTTAGTAAGTTTTGGAATACAATTACTCATGTATATCTCTTTGGTGGTCATACCACTCTCTTTATTTCAAGAAAAAGGAGTAGAATGGTTGGTGATGTACAACCCTATGGGATACATCATAGAAATGGCTCGTTTTCTTTTATTAAATGAAGGGAATATCTCTCAATTTGGGATCATATACACTATTGTTTCTTCAATTTTGGCATTACTCTTTGGGATTGTTATTTTTAATAAGACAGAAAAAACATTTATAGATACCATATAATGATGAAAGATGATGTTATATTAAAAGTAGAAAATCTATCCAAACAATATCGTTTAGGCCTAGTTGGTACTGGTACTATTAGTCATGATTTGAATAGATTTCTAGCTAGAATTAGAGGTAAAGAAGACCCATATTTAAAAATTGGAGAATCTAATGACCGATCTACAAAAGGAACCTCTGAATATGTGTGGGCTTTAAAGGATATTAATTTTGAAGTAAAACGTGGAGAAATACTAGGTATTATTGGTAAAAATGGTGCTGGTAAATCTACCTTATTAAAGATACTATCAAAAGTAACTGGCCCTACAACTGGTGCTATAAAATTTAAAGGAAGAATTGCTTCCTTACTAGAAGTAGGTACGGGGTTTCACCCAGAAATGACAGGTAAAGAAAATATCTTTTTAAACGGTGCTATTCTAGGAATGACCAAAAAAGAAATTGCTAGTAAACTAGATGAAATCATTGAATTTTCTGGCTGTGAACGTTATGTAGAAACCCCTGTAAAACGCTATTCTAGCGGAATGAAAGTGCGTTTGGCATTTGCCGTAGCGGCATTTCTAGAACCAGATATTTTGGTGGTAGATGAAGTGCTGGCAGTTGGAGATGCTGAGTTTCAAAAGAAAGCTATTGGGAAGATGCAAGATATTTCTAGCCAAGGAGGAAGGACGGTATTGTTTGTGAGTCATGATATGGCGGCAATAAATTCATTGTGTTCAAAATTAATAGTTATAGAAAATGGAGGGGTGAAATTTAATGGTTCTGTTAAAAAAGGAATTGATGCATATATGAATGATTTGACTAAATTATCTTTGAAAAAACAAACAATAGATACAATTAGATTTAATTGGCTTAATTTTTTTAGCAAAAAAAATAAAAAAATTAATATTATTGAGGTTTTTACACCAATTTTATTGAAAGGGTCTATAGAATTTTTAGATATTATACCAAGTGATATATTGATAGAAATAAATGTTTTAGATAATTTTGGTCAGGTGCAAACAACTTTTGCATCAAGGTTAAATGCTTTTAAAATAACCCCTAAAAACAATATTTTAGATGTTGAAATCGATATTAAAAATGGGTTCTCTTTGAATGCTGGTGAATATTATTTGGATTTTAAAACTTGGACCAACAAGAAAATTGTTTTTGAAAAGGTCTTAACTTTTGAACTTATTAATTCTTCATATACTGAATACAAATTACCTTTAAATACTCAATATCATGGTAAAGTATATACTCCTAATAGTTGGAATGTGAAAAACAAATAATTATGTGTGGTTTTATTGGGGAATATTTATTTATCGGTGAAAACAAATCTGATATTAGTGATTTTAAAAAAATACTTAAATTATCTTTTAAAAGAGGTCCTGATCACATAGGGTTTTTATCTGATACTAATTTCCAATTAGGATTTAACAGACTGTCCATTCAAGATTTATCTGATTTGGGAAACCAACCAATGCAAAGTAGCTGTGAACGCTATCATATGGTATTTAATGGAGAAGTTTACAACTTTAACCAACTTAAAGTTGATTTTAATCTTACAAATATCCATTCCTCATCTGATACAGAGGTAATACTTCGTTTGATAGAAAAGATAGGTGTTCATGATGCTGTTAAACAATTGGATGGAATGTTTGCCATAATGGTGGTTGACATGGAGTTAAATAAAACCTTCTTAATTAGAGATTTTGCGGGTGTCAAACCGCTATTTTATGGTGTTTCTGATTATGGTATTTTCGCTGCCTCTCAATTTGATCAAGTTCATAAGCATCCTTGGTTTGTAGATAATTTAAAGTTAAGAAAAGATATTGTTAAAGAATATTTTGGACTTGGTTTTATGATGGCACCCAACACTATTTTTCATAATATCTTTCAAGTTAATCCGGGAGAAATAGTGACTGTTGATTCTAATGGTCACATAACAAAAGATTCGTTTGAAGATTTTGATTCAGAAAACAAGGTACTGATTGACGAACGCGAAAAATCTTTTTTGGAACATTTTGAAAATGACCTTTCAAATACAATAAAAGAACAATTAGTGTCTGACGTGCCAATAGCTACTTTTTTAAGTGGTGGAATCGATAGTCCCTTGATAACAGCACTAGCAAAAAAGCACAAAACTGACATAAAAGCTTACACAATTGGAGTTGATGAAAAAACTATTGATGAATCTGATAAAGCTAGAGAATATGCGGATTATTTACAGGTGAATCATAAAGTAAAAAGTATTACTAAAACGGATTTAATCAACTTTATAGATGAACATTTTGAGGCTTACCCTGAACCATTCGGTGATTACTCAAGTATCCCTACCTTTTTAATCACAAAGGAAGCGGTTAAAGATAATACTGTAATGTTATCAGGAGACGGAGCAGATGAATTGTTTTTTGGGTATCCTAAATTATTACATATTGTTTTAAACAAATCCTTTTTTTACGGTCCTATCAAACTACGTAAGTTTATAAATAGAGCTTTTATAAAATTAAATATCCTATCGACTTATGCGCCTGTCATTTATGATAAAGTTTCAGAATGGGCTTTAGGAAAGCAATTGTATCTTCCTCAAAACTTGTTAGATTCTATTGTTCCTGACACCCTATTTTCAATAGAATTAAAAACAAAATTTGATACTTTGGATAAAAGCTCAAAAGATAGTTTAAAGTTATTTTCTGCATTAAAAAAGAATGATTTCTACACTCATATGCAAAGAGTATTGATAAAAGTAGATAGAGCTAGTATGGGAAATTCTCTTGAAGTTAGAGTTCCGTTTTTAGCCAAAAAAATAATCAAACATGGTTTTTCGTCAGGGCCAAAATCAATTGATAGCAATTATAAATTAAAAAATATCCTAAAGAACACTTTAGCATTATTTCTTCCTAAATCTATCATATTTAAAAAGAAAAAAGGATTTACAGTGCCTATGAAGAGTTGGCTTAGAAATGAACTTAAGGAAGAATTAATTGAATACATTTTTGATAGAAAGTTTTATGGAGATAATATTTTAGACGTTAAAATAGTAAAGAAATATGTACAAGATTTTTTAGATGATAATCATGACAACGAATGGGGTGTTTGGCATATTTATGCATGGCAAAAATGGGCTTATACACATAAATTAATCTCATAACATGAAAATAATCATTTTCGACGGTTCATTTAAAACGACCACTTTTATCAATAGGTTGATAGAGGGATTAGCAAATGAACACGAAGTTTTTGTTTTGGGTTTCAATGAAAACACCAAAATTAAAATTGCAGGTGTTCACTATATTGGATTGGGGTCTAATACCTCCATAATAAAATTTATAATACGTAGTTTACAGCTTCGAGGTTTTAATATAGTACTGCAATGTAAATTTTTTTTGCAGCTTTTTAACAAAGAAAAGAACGCAATACGAAGTGAGAATATTCAAATGGCAATAAATACAATACAACCCGAAATCATACATTTTCAATGGGTTAGTGTTCTGTCTTACCTAAAAAATTTAAAACTTCCTAAGCATACAAAAACCATCTTAAGTCAAAGAGGGTATCATATAAATGTTCGTCCTTTTATTAATCAAGACAATAAAGTGTTTTTAAATGAGGTTTTTAGTAAATTAGATGGTTTCCATTCTGTTTCTAACGCAATTCAAAAAAAATCTAATGAAATTTATACTTCACCATTAAAGATTGATCGTGTTGTTTATTCAGGATTTGATGAAGATTTATTTCGTTTCAAAAATACTTGGAATACAAATAAAAAGTTACAGATTTTATCAATTGGCAGGAATCATTGGATAAAAGATTACAGAACCGCCATTAATGCCATGGCTATTTTAAAAAAGAGAGATATACAATTTCATTATACTATTATCGGAATTGAAGAAGATGAGGAATTGTTTTTTATGGTTTCTGATTTAGGTTTGGTTGAAAATGTTTCATTTATTTCTCCACTATCACAGGATAAAGTCTATGATAAAATGATAGCATCAGACCTTTTGTTGTTACCCTCAATAGAGGAAGGAATCGCAAATGTATGTATTGAAGCAATGTTTTGTAAACTACCGGTGATTTCAACGAACTGTGGTGGAATGGAAGAACTAATTATACATAAAGAAACTGGTTTTATAATACCAATTAGAAACGAGCATGCTATGGCTAATGAATTGATTGAGTTTTATAGGTTGAGTAAATCAAGAATTGAGACAATTGTACAAAACGCTAGAGTTAAAGTTGAGAATCAACATTCTATTGACAAAATGGTGAATGGAATTGAAGAATTATATTATTCAGTAATCAATAAATAATACGATGGTAAAATACAAAGTATCTGTAATATTACCTGTCTATAATGGAGAAAAAACCTTAGCTACAACTCTTGAGAGTTTAGTTAACCAAACATTCAAAGATTTTGAATTAGTTTGTTGTATTGATGGAACTAATGACGAATCTGAAAATATAATTAACTTGTTTAGAGATAAATTCAATAAATTAACAATACTTAAAAATCAACTAAATAGAGGGCTTGGGGCTACTATGAATAGGTTGATGAGTAATACGAATGGCGAATATATTGCGATAGCAGAACAAGATGATTATTATTACACTACTCGTTTGGAAAAACAAGTAAAGGTATTGGATGATAATGATGCTATTGGTTTGGTTTCTGGGATTGCTGACTTCTGGAATGGAGAAAAAATAGTAATGCAATTTCCTGGGATCCTTGTCGCTAGAAAACAATATCCAAAAGGGAAAGAAATGTTTTTGTTAAATTATAAAAAGCAAGTTAAGGTAGCAAATAGTTGTACAATGATTCGTAAAAGTGTTCATGTAAATAATGGTTTATATTTTTCAGTTCATTTCCCAAGTATTAGCGTTGATTGGACCTATATCATGCGATTTTCTTTGCTTTCGGATATTTATGGTTTACATGTGCCACTTGTTCGGCTAGATCGAAGAAATGACAGGAATTCTGTTACGTCAAATAAAAACAAGCAATTTTTAGCTGCTAGAGAGGTGATACGTTCTTTTAAATATGAGTTCCCAGAAATAATCACTTCGGATGATTATAAATTTTCTTTAATGACAGAATATATAATAGAATTAAATAATGCAAGTAATATAAAATATTGTTTTCTGTTTGTTAAAAATTTTATTTTCTCACCTTTTGACAAAAGACTATACATAAGCTTTAATAAACGTATTCTCAAAAAGTTATTTAAATAGTTTATGAAAACAATTAAAACCTCCATTATTCCTATAGAACAAACTTTCATAAACCTGAAAGACCAACCGCATGAGTTAGATTATAAAGCTATTTGTGTGTTTAGTGCTTTGGGTTTTTTCTTGGACACGGATACGTATTGGAAAGATAAAAAAGTGTTACCTGCTGCTAGTATCAATAAAATAGATGATGATGGGTTTTTAGTTTCTTCAGAACCATGGTTTGAGTGGCATTATAAACCTAAAAATAGATCTTTAGAAAATGTCACCAATGAGTTTAGTGACCTATTTGAGAAAATAGTTAGTGAGCAATGTATTGATAAAAAAGTTATTTTACCCATTTCAGGTGGTTTAGACAGTCGAAGTCAAGCTGTTGCATTGCATAAATTAGGGATTGAAGTAAATACCTATAGTTATTCCTTTGAAAACGGATATAATGAAGCAGGAATATCAAAAAAAATTGCTAAAAAATGCAATTTTTTATTCCAAGAATTTACAATCCCTAAAAATTATTTGTGGGATAAAATAGATGAATTATCGGCAATCAACTCTTGTTATTCAGAATTTACGCATCCCAGGCAAATGGCAGTGATTGATGATGTTGAAAAATTAGGGGATGTTTTTTCACTAGGGCATTGGGGTGATGTATTGTTTGATTCCGAAAATCTACAACAAAACTATTCAGACCAAGACTTAATTCCATTATTAAAGAAAAAAATAATTAAAAAAGGAGGATTAGAATTGGCAAAGTCTTTGTGGCAAAATTGGAAATTAGAAGGAGAATTTGAAGACTATCTTAACAGTCGAATTTTAGTTTTATTGTCTAGAATTAATATAGTGAACTCCAATGCAAAAATACGTGCCTTTAAATCTATGTATTGGGCGCCAAGATGGACATCCATTAACTTGTCAGTCTTTGCAAGGAACAAAGAAATATATTTACCCTATTACGATGATCGTATGTGTCAATTTATTTGTGAAGTTCCTGAGTCATTATTAAATAACAGGCAGATTCAAATAGAATATATAAAGAAAACTAATATAGCTGTGGCAAAAATAGTTTGGCAAGACGCAAAACCTTTTCATTTGTACAATCATCATTTGGCAAAAACTCATCTACGTTTACCATACAGAATTATTAATAAATTGAAGCGTGAATTTGAAAATTTAAAAGGTAAAAAATTTGTGCAACGTAATTGGGAACTCCAATTTTTAACAACTGATGATCAAGAAAAATTAACTGATTACTTACAATCAAAAGAGCTAATACATCAGATTGATATTGATTTGATCAAAGATTATCTAAACTTGTTTTATAAAGAAGATCAAGTTCATTATTCTCACTCAGTGAGTACATTATTGACATTGTCCTTATTTTTTAAAAACGTATAATTATGTGTGGTATTTACGGAGAATATTTTCCAAACACTCTACTGTCAAAGAAAGAACAATTTCTTAAGGCCAACGATTTAAACACAAGCCGAGGTCCTGACATGTCAGGTTATTGGACAGATTCTAATAGTGTTCAATTAGGATTTAGACGATTGTCTATTATGGATGTTTCAGACAACGGAAACCAACCGATGGTTTCAAAGCATCAAAAATATGCCATGGTTTTTAACGGTGAGATTTATAATTTTAATGTTTTAAAGCAGGAATTACTCTCTAGAGGATATACATTTAAAAGTGAAAGTGATTCGGAGGTTTTGGTGAATTATTTTGAATGTTTTGGTATTCAAAAAACCTTGGAAGCAATAGAGGGAATGTTTGCGATAGCATTGTTTGATATTGCAGATCAATCCATTTCTCTGATTCGTGATTTTGCAGGCATTAAACCTTTGTTTTACTCATATAATAAAGGAAATGTCGTTTTTGGAAGTCGCTACGATCTGGTTGCTAAACATAATAACTCTATAGACAACGCGATAGATAAAGAGGTCTTAAAAACCTATTTAAAAATGCACTATATACCAGCACCTTATGGTATCTTGGAAGATACGTTTCAGGTATATCCAGGGGAATGTGTTAACATTGACTTCAAAGGAAAGCTTTCAAAATATATCTATTGGGAATTTCCTGCGCTTTCTGAAGAAGATTTAATATCTGATAAGGAAGAAGCTTTACGGTTTTTAGACAACAAACTTAAGGAAAGTATCAAAGACCAATTGGATGCGGATGTTCCGTTGGGTACATTTCTATCTGGAGGGATTGATTCTCCACTGGTAACATCTTATGCCAAAACAAGCAAAGACGATTTAAAAGCATTCACTATTGGAAGTGACAGTAAAGTACATGATGAATCAGAAGATGCAAAAACATACGCTTCTCTTATTGGAGTTGATATATTGCTTGAAAAGATGGTTGCTTCAAGTGCAAAAAAAATCCTTAAAGATTGTATGCTTAATTTACAGGAACCTTTTGCAGATTATTCAATTATACCTACTTATGAATTGACTAAAAATGCCTCCAAATCTTTTACAGTAATGTTGTCAGGTGATGGAGGAGATGAATTGTTCTTTGGTTATGAACGATTTAATTCTGTAGCTAAAAATTTTAAATTCACTTGGATACCACATAAATTAAGGTATTTAGCTTACGGTGTGGATAAATTGTTATTTAAAAATAAACATATGAATTCATGTATTCTTTCTGAAACTTTATCGGATGCACACAAAGGATTGCATTCAAGAACTAATACAAGTATACTTGAAAAAGTATTTCCTTCAATTGTAGGTATTGATGAAAAGACTTTACCGTTTTACAAATATTCAGAAAAATTAAACAAAAATCAGTTTTTACATGAAATGCGTAAAGCTGAGTTTTACGGGATGATGCAAAAAACATTGACCAAAGTAGATCGTATGAGTATGGCTAATTCTATGGAAGTTCGTGTACCTTTTCTTCAGAAAAAATTCATAGAAGCAGCATTGAAAATACACCCTAAATTATCATTACAAAAATCTCAAAAAAAACAAATACTAAAAGATTTATTGCGGAAATTAGTTCCAAATTCTCCTATAGACAATAAAAAGCGCGGTTTCTCAGTACCCTTGTCAAAATGGTTGCGTGAAGATTTGAAAGACGAAATTAGTAAGGGAATTTTTAATCCTTTTTTCATAAAAACATTTGATATTGATGAAAAGACTTTACTATCTGTTTGGAAAGAGCATCAAGAAGGAAAAAAAGACCATAAATGGTTTTTATTCACTATTTATTCACTACAACAATGGCACGAAAATCTAAAAAAATAAAAATACTTTTTACTATACCCAATTTTGACACAGCAGGTAGTGGCAAGGCTTTGTTAAAGGTAGCTCTTTCTTTGAACAAAGAGATCTTTGTTCCTGAAATTCTTTGTTTGCATAATAGGGGAGCATTTTTTAAAGTAGTTGAGAAAAGTGGTATTAAAGTGCATTTATTTCAATACATAACACAGATGAAACCATATGCAAAGGGGCTTATAAACACTTTTAAAACATCTCGTTTTTTAAAAAAAATACAACCAGACATCATTCATAGTTTTCACTATGCACCTGATTATTCAGAACCCTTAGCTTCAAAAATGGCAGCAATTCCATGGATTTACACGAAGAAAAACATGAATTGGGGTGGTAGCTCTTCCAATGGTTGGAAATTAAGGTCTTTCTTGGCCAACCACATATTAGCTCAAAATAAAGACATGATTACGGAATTCTTTCCGAATTCAAAAAAAGTGAGTTTGGTTACTCGAGGAGTTGACACTTCGGAATTTTTTCCGTCTGAACCTGAAGTTAACATTTTTAAACAATATGATTTGAAAAAGACCGATCGAATAGTCATATGCGTTGCTAATCTCGTACCTGTAAAAGGTATAGAAATACTTCTAAAAGCATTTGAAAGGTTTAAAAATTCACATTCTGATTGGAAATTGTTTGTAGTTGGCGATATTAACAATGACTATGGTAAAATGTTGCTCGAATCAGGCAAATCTATGATTTCTAACAATAAGTTATTTTTTACAGGTAAAGTATTGAACGTAAAAGATTACCTCAATACTTCAGAATTATTTGTATTACCTACACTAAACAAAGGGAGAAAAGAAGGATCACCTGTTGCTTTGTTAGAAGCGATGGCTTGTGCAACAAACGTCATAGCTTCAGAAATACCCGGAATCAAAGATCAACTAGAAAACTATCCAAATCATATGTTTGAAGCTGGTAATATTGAAGAATTATCAAATAAATTAGAAAAATATATGTGTCAAGATTCTTCCGAGAACAAAAAGATTGGCAACAAATTTAATATACATGTTAATAACGCTTATAAAATTGAACACGAGGTAGAGAAAACAGAAAAAGTTTATTTAAAATTGATATGAGTACAAAAGCAATTTATAGAATTTCATCCTTAGATGGATTAAGAGGAATTTCAATTTTACTAGTAATTATAGATCATGCTTTTAAATCCAACTTTAAAAATCTTAAAATTGGAAAATTGGGGGTAGGAATTTTTTTCGTAATCTCTTCTTATTTGATTATAAGCTTCTTACTAAAAGATTTAGACAGTAGGTCTTTTTCTATACGAAAGTTTTATTTCAAAAGAATATTAAGGATTTTTCCAGCTTACTACTTTTTTTTGGCTATAACTTTTGGTCTAATTTTTTACCTTGACTTCTTTAATTTTGAACACTTTTGGAGACCACTAGTCTTTCTAGAGAATTATCATCCAGCAAGTTTATGGAAAAATAATTGGTTAATTGGTCATACATGGTCCCTTGCAGCTGAAGAGCAATTTTATATAATAATTTCGATACTATTTTTAATTTTTAAAAATAAAAATACACCTAGAAAGGGTTTGTTGATTAGTTTTTTAAGTATGTTTATTCTGGCTTCCCTTTTTAGGGGTGGTTATATGATTTTTGATAATATTCCAGTTTATTTAAAAGGTTCTGTATACAGATCATTTGAAACTGTGATGGACTCTTTCGCGATTGGAGGGTTAATTGCATTGTTCACTATTGAAAAATTAAAAAATCATATTGTGATTTCATATTTTAGAAATAAGATTTTTTTACTTATCATTTTAATTTTCTTTATACAATTTTTAAATAGTCCATTTATTAGAGAAATATTTGGTTTAAAAGTTCGGTTTATTTATAATACAATTGGGTTACCTGTTATTTACATAGTTATTGGAATTTTATTAGTCTTAAGTGTTTCGGCCCAAAGAAATACATTTCTTTATAAAGTCTTAAATAGCAAAGTTCTTTCCTTCATAGGTTTAATAAGTTATTCCCTATATTTATGGCAACAGGTATGGTTGTATAACTGGGAAATCCCCTTAATTGTGAAATTTTTGGGTATTTTTATATCTGCTTTAGTTTCCTATTACCTAATTGAAAAACCTTCATTAAAATTCAGAAACAAATTACTACTAAAATACAAAAGATGAAAATAGGACTAGTTTTGAGTAGCACTCCATCGTATTCTGAAACTTTTTTTATTTCAAAAATAAAAGGATTACAAAAGCATGGGTTTGAAGTTGTATTGTTTGTAAATCATATAAACAATGGTTTCAATTTATGCAAAGTAAAATTAAATACGATAGAATCTAAAAATATCATTTATATATTATTAAATTTCATAAAAGCTTGTTTGTTTAATTTCAGAGTTGTTAGTAATTTTTATAAACTAGAAAAAATATCTAATAGATCTAAAAAATTAATTATAAAAAAAATTATACTTAACCTTCACATCATTAATGAAAAAAAAATAGATTGGTTACATTTTGGTTTTGCTACTCAAGCTATTGGAAGAGAAAATATAGCCAAAGCAGTAGGTGCTAAAATGGCGGTAAGTTTGAGAGGTTTCGATATAGGAATATACCCACTTAAAAACCCAAAATGTTATGATTTATTGTGGTTAAATATTAATAAACTTCATGTTATATCTAATGATTTACTAAATCTTGCATATGCTAATGGGTTTAAAAAAAATGTTCCTTATCAAAAAATTACTCCTGCCATAGATACTTCTTTTTTTATAAATCAATCATTGAAAGATGCTTCAAATAAAAATTTACTTCAATTAATGACTATTGGAAGATTACATTGGAAAAAAGATTACACAAGTATCATTATAGCATTAAAAAATTTAAAAGATAGAGGAATAGATTTTGAGTATACAATTATTGGCGATGGTCCAGAGGAAGAGAAGTTGAAGTATTTAGTATATGAGCTAGGTTTAATAAATAATATCATTTTTACAGGAAAAATAAGTCAGAAAGAAATATTAATTTATTTTAAGAAAAGCCATTTTTACCTACAATATAGTCTGCAAGAAGGTTTTTGCAATGCTGTTCTAGAAGCCCAATCTATGGGAGTTTTACCTATTGTTTCCAATGCAGAAGGATTGTCAGAAAATGTATTAAACAATATAACAGGCTGGGTTATACAAAAAAACAGTCCAAAATTATTGGCTGAGAAAATAGTAGAAGTTATTAACTTACCCGAAAGTAACAAAGAAAAAATCAGAAAACAAGCTATAGAACGCGTTACAAAAGAATTCAATATAGAAAAACAACAAAAAGAATTTATAGATTTTTACACTAAATAATGTGCTTTATCGATGATTTATGCATAGCCACCGATTTTTTTTAAATGTTAGATTAATAATGTTTAAGTTTGTAGATATCATAATATCAAAAATTTAACCCTAATCCCTAAACTCTATTTTCTTTTTATTACTAGAGAAAATATTAACAAATGCTTTTCTCCTTTCTCAAATATCTTCAATCTACTCGTTACTTTACATTACCCAATAGTAATGGTAAATATATATACCCCATAGTTTCTGAAATACCAGATGATCTATTATATTATTTAAAGGTAGATAAGGAGTATAGTTCAATAAGAGCTAGAACTTATGACCTTTCTTATCAAGCAATTGAAAAAGGGTATATAGGAGAGGTAAAAAGAATTGAATTTATAGAAGATATTCCTATTGTTGATGAGTACCGTTTTGTAAAAAAATATTTTAGTACATTTTGGTATTGCTACATCTTCTTTATCAGATTAATCACATTTAATAATCCTTTTAAAGAAATTAATGGTTTTATAAAATCATTTAAAGTTTCTAGATCGTCAATTTCAAAGAATGCTCTTACATACTCAGAATGGAATTGTTTTGATTCAAAATTATTAAAGACACAACCCAAAGTAAGTATTGTTATTCCTACCTTAAATCGTTATGAATACTTAAAAGATGTTTTAAAAGATTTAGAAAACCAAGACTATCAAAATTTTGATGTCATAATTGTTGATCAGTCTGAACCTTTTCAAAAGAAATTTTATGATAATTTTAACCTAGATATTAAACTTATACATCAAAAAGAAAAAGCTTTGTGGTTGGCTAGAAATAAGGCTATAGAACTTTCGGATTCTGACTATTTATTATTATTTGATGATGACAGTCGGGTAGAGTTAGACTGGATTAGAAATCATATTAAATGTCTTGATTTTTTTGATGCAGATATTTCTTCTGGAACTTCTATTTCACTAGTGGGTGCCAAGGTGCCAGATAATTACTCCTTTTTCAAATATTCAGAACAACTAGATACTGGAAATGTTTTAATTAAAAGAGACGTTTTTAAAGCAATTGGCTTGTTTGATAGACAATATGAGAAACAGAGAATGGGAGATGGTGAATATGGTTTAAGAGCCTTTTTATTTGGCTTTAAGAATATTTCCAACCCCTATGCTCAAAGATTACATTTAAAGGTAGGAACTGGAGGATTAAGACAAATGGGGTCTTGGGATGGTTTTAGACCTAAAAAATGGTTTTCTCCTCGTCCTATACCAAGTGTCTTGTACCAGTTTAGAAAATATTACGGAAATAAAATGACAGTTTTTAATTTATTAAAATCTATCCCACCATCCGTTATACCATATAAGTACAAAGGGAATAAGTCTTTTATTATTTTTGCTTATATAAGCATGCTTGTAATATGGCCTATTATTTTATATCAAGTAGGTAAATCTTGGAGTTTAGCCAGTAAAAAAATAAAGCAAGGTGCTATCATTAAATATATAAAATGAAAGTTTTACAAGTAATAGATCAGTTGGGAGTTGGTGGTGCCGAAAGAGTTGTAATAGATATGACTAATTTATTATATGAAGCAAACATTGATGTTAGCTTTTTAGTTTTGTTAGGACCAAAAGATCAGGATTTTGAAATAGACTCTAGGATTCCAAAATATTATTTACATAGAAAGTCTAAATTTTCATTTAACAAGATGTTTTCTCTAAAAAAAATACTTGTTAAATATGATATTATACATGTTCATATGCGACATACATTTCGTTATGTTCAACTAGTTAGTAAATTATTTAGAATAAATTCTAAGGTGATTTTACATGATCATTTTGGTAAAATTAATTTAGAATTTAAGGTTCCTTTTCTATTGAATTCTTTCTTAAAACCAAAATATTATATAGGTGTTTCAAACGAATTAACAGATTGGTGTAAAATTAAACTGAAATTTAATAATTTAAATAATATTTTTTTATTGAGTAATGTTGCTGTTAAACAAAAAATTGTTCAACCTGCAAATAAAAATGGTTGGGTTATGGTTGGAAATATTAAACCAACAAAAAATCAATTATTTGCCATAGAACTGGCTCATTATTTAAATAAGAAATTAACTATCATTGGTAAGGTTCAGGATCAAGTCTATTATCAACTCCTTAAAGATAAAGTTCAAGACTTAGGAATTGAGAATACTATTACTTTTGTACATGATGAAAACAATCCGCAAAAAAGACTAAATGAATTTAAAATTGGCTTGATGACATCAAAATCTGAAAGCGGCCCTTTGGTATTGATTGAATATTTAGCACAATCTTTGCCTTTTATTTCTTTCAATACAGGGTCCGTCAGTAATGTTTTAGCTGATGAACTTCCCGATTCATTTGTTGATTCTTTCGAATTGTCCGAATGGAAAAAAAAATTAGTTTTAATTTCTAAAAGTCAAATAGATTATAAATCTTTATATGACATCTATTTTTCACCCTCTAACTACAGTCAAGAATGCATAGCGATTTACAAAGACATCCTAAAAAACTATTAGTAGTTTCAGATACCGCCATGCAGTATACTGATAATGGTGTTAAAGCTTTTGGCCCTGTTGTCAAAGAATTGAGGTACTTATTAGAGGAATTTGACGATATAACATGGATTGGTTTTGAAAGAATAGAAAAAAACAATTCTCTGGTACTGATTAAAAATAAAAAGATACACCCTATCTTATTGGATAATGCTGGAGGTAATACTTTGAAAGATAAACTCAATATCCTAGCTGCCTATCCTAAAATGTACCGCGTGATTATAAATGAGGTTAAAAAACACCAGTATATCCATTCACGTGCGCCTTCCAATCCGTCGGTGATTGTCATGTTTCTATCTTTATTTTTTATCAAAAAACAGTTTTGGCATAAGTATGCAGGTTCCTGGATTGATCAAGCTTCTTTTTTTTATCATTTACAGAGAATAATATTAAAAAAATTAAGACATAATAGTAAAATTACTATCAATGGTGATTATAATATTTCAAATAAAAATATTATTCCGTTTGAAAATCCGTGTTTAGATCAAAATGACAGAAAACTTGGTCGTAATGTAGTAGCTGCTAAAAAATTAAAAAAAATAGTAGAGTTTTGTTTTGTAGGTGCTTTAAATAATCATAAGGGTGTAGATAAAATTTTAGAAGCCTTAAAGTGCCTTGATAGCAAAGACATTAAATATATATTTCATTTTGTTGGAGATGGTCCACAGCGAATTGACTTTGAAAAAACAGCAAAACTTCTAAGATTAGAAATTATCTTTCATGGATTCTTAGCAAAAGATGCAATTAGTAATATTTATTCAAGATGTGATTTTATAATTCTGCCATCTAAAAGTGAGGGTTTTCCCAAAGTTATTGGTGAAGCAATGAATTTTGGCTGTATACCTATTGTTTCTGATGTTTCCTGCATTTCGCAATATATACAGGATGGTATTAATGGATTTCTTATAAAACCCATAACATCTAAAGAAATCTTAAAAAAAATAAATTTAGCACTAAATTTAACTTACAGTGAGAGATTGAAAATTAAAAAATATAATTTTGAATTGGCAGATAAATTCACATATAATTACTATAATCATCGAATTATAGACGAAATATTTGAAATTAATAAATAAATAATTTGATAAAGTTTATTCTAAATAATAAGTTAATATTTATAGTGATACATATTCTTTTAGGATATGGATCTTCTTTATTAAGGGGGTCCAATATTTTAAAAATAATATGGGTATTAATTATTGGAGTTTTTATTTTAAATATCATTTTTAAAAGCAATAGAAATGAAGAGGCGTTTTTATTTGCTGCTTATATAAGTGCTGCAGAAGTCTTTATAAGAATGTCTAAAGGAATGATATTATATGAGACAGGAAAATACAGTGTTATATTATTTTTACTATTGGGTATTTTTGTTGGAAAATTTAAACAAAAATTCTCCGTTAGTTTAGCTTTTTATCTGTTATTATTATTATTAGGCATTGTTTTTACGCGTGTTCCTGAAGGCGAATATATTAGAAAAGCAATTGCATTTAATTTAAGTGGTCCTTTTGTTTTGGGTATTGCAGGCTTGTATTTTTATAAAAGAAGTATTACAAAAGAAAATTTGATGAATGCATTATTTTTTATGATACTTCCTCTACTTTCTATGGTAACCTATCTCTATTTTAAAACACCAGATTTAAAAGATATTGTTTTTGGAGGTGCTGCAAATTTTGCTACCTCAGGTGGTTTTGGTCCAAATCAAGTTGCTACTGCTATTGGTTTAGGTATTTTTATTATTGCGGTATTTATTTTAATGAAAGAACGAATTACCGGATTTTTACTACTAGATTTATTTCTTTTATTATACTTTGTTTATAGAGGTTTGTTAACTTTTTCTAGAGGAGGTTTAATTACTGGAGTTATAGCACTAATTTGTTTTTCATTGTTTTATATCTTGTATAAAAAAATTTCTTTAACGTCTTTTATTACCTATGTTGGTATTGTAATCGTTTTTACAATAGGTATTTGGCTTTTCACTTCTAATATTACAGGTGGTATGTTAGACAATAGATATGCTGGTAAGAATTCAAGTGGCGTACAAAAGGAAGATATAAGTTCTGGTAGAGTTGATATTTTAGCTGAGCAAATAAAAAGTTTTACAGAGAACCCTCTTGGTATTGGGGTTGGAAATGGTAAATATAAACGGCAGGGAGCTATTGGCAATGTAACTGCCGCTTCACATAATGAAGTAGGTAGGCTAATAGAAGAACATGGGATTATTGGTTTTATTATATTATTACTATTACTATTATTACCTCTAGCAAATTTCTGGTATGGAAATAATTACCAAAGAGCATTTATCTCAGCATTTTATCTATTCTGGTTTTTAACTATTAATCATTCAGCAATGCGTATTGCTTTTCCAGGTTTTATTTATGGGATGAGTTTAATAACTATTATAAATGAAAAAGAATAAAATCTTATACATAGGGAATAACCTAGTTAAAAAAACTAATTATGCTACCTCCATGGATATTTTGAGTAGTTTGTTAAAATTAGAGGGGTTTACAATTTACAAGAGCTCTTCAAAGTCTAACAAAATACGAAGGCTGATAGAGATGTGTTTTGCTATTATTCGTTATAAAAATAAAGTTGAATATGTATTACTAGATACTTATAGTACCTCTAACTTTTATTATGCCTTACTAACATCTCAACTTTGTAGACTGTTTAGACTAAAATATTTACCCATCCTTCATGGTGGGAATTTACCGTATCGTTTAAAACAAAACCCAAAATTATCATCTTTAATTTTTAACAACTCATTTCAAAATATAGCTCCTTCAGGTTATTTAAAATATGAATTCGAAATAAAAGGATATACAACACTATTAATTCCAAATGTAATTCCAATTGCTAACTATACTTTTAAAGAAAGAAAAAAAATTACTCCAAAATTATTATATGTAAGAGCTTTCGCAAGTATTTATAACCCCACTATGGCTATTGAGGTTTTGAAAGAATTAAAAAAAATCTATCCAGAAGCAATTCTATGTATGATAGGCCCAGATAAAGACGGTACATTAAAAGATGTAAAACACCTTATTAATACATATGACTTACAAGACAGTGTTGAAATTACGGGTGTATTACCAAAGAAAGAGTGGCATGAAAAATCTAAAGATTTTGATATTTTTATTAATACTACCAATGTAGATAACACACCAATAAGCGTTATAGAAGCCATGGCTTTGGGCTTGCCTGTAGTTTCAACTAATGTAGGCGGCTTGCCTTATTTAATTAGTAGTAATGTAGATGGTGTATTGGTAGATAAAGAACAGCCAATACTAATGGCTAATGAAATTCATAAAATAATAGAAGAAAATAAAAGTTCATTCGCAAAAAAAGCTAGAAGTAAGATAGCAAATTTTGATTGGAGCATAGTTAAAAATGAGTGGTTACACACTTTAAAATAATGAAGATGAATTTAATTAATATTCCATTAATATTAAAAGGGTATCCAATACATAAGGCATTTAAAACATTGATAAAAATTAAAAATTTGTCAATTTCTGAATTTGAAGAATATATTAAATGCAAACAATCAGAAATTGTTAATTTTCATATTCGTCATAATCAATTTTATAAAGAAATAGTAAAAAATGAAAATTGGAGATGGGAAGATTTACCAGTATTAACTAAAAGAGATATACAGGTAGAGTTAGATTTAAGAATCCCCTCCCTTATTAAAAGCTACTACATCAATAAAACTTCAGGATCTACAGGAACACCGTTTTATTTTGCTAAAGATAAATTTTGTCATGCATTAACTTGGGCTAATATTCAATCATGTTTTTCAGAGCATCAAGTTTATGGAAAAAAACAAGCACGTTTTTATGGTATTTCTCAAAATAAAAAAGAGTATTTGTATGATAGAATGAAAGATTTTCTTTTAAACAGATATCGCTTTAACGTTTTTAATCTAAGTGAAAATTCATTCAATAACTGGGTAGTAAATTTTTCTAAAATTAAATATGTTTATCTAAATGGATATACTTCTGTATTAGTTCTTTTTTCAAAATATTTACAATCTAAAAACTTAGTCTTAAAAGAAATATGTCCAAGTTTAAAAAAATGTATTGTCACTTCTGAAATGTGTTTTAAAGAAGATAAATTATTAATGGAAAAATACTTTGGTGTCCAGGTTATCAATGAATATGGTGCTTCAGAATTAGACCTAATTGCCTTCCAAAATAAAGAAAATGAATGGCTCATTAATACAAGTACTTTATTTGTTGAAATATTAGATAATCATAATAATCCAGTTCCAGATGGACAATCAGGCAGAATTGTAATTACCTCTTTATACAATAAAGCAAATCCCTTCATAAAATATGATGTTGGAGACATTGGAAGTATACAAAGAATAAATGCGAAAAAAGTAATACTTAAAAAATTAGAAGGTAGAAATGATGATTATGTAATTTTAGCTGATGGCACAAAGGCTATTGGCTTAACATTTTATTATGTTATTAAGTCAATTATAGAAAAAAAAAATTCAATAAAAGAGATTAAGATTAAACAAATTGAAATAGATTTTTTTGAGCTAGAGTATGTTAGTGACAAAGTATTGACAAATACCCAAAAGTCAGAAATAAATATAGAAATGATTAGATTTTTAAATTATGAAGTAAAAGTAGATTTTAAAAAATTAAATCATTTGAAAAGAACTAAAAGAGGCAAATTAAAACAATTTACATCATTAATAAATAAAACATAAAAATGTTAATTACTATTATAGCAGGAGCAAGACCAAATTTCATGAAAATTGCTCCGATTATTCATGAAATCGTCAAACAGAAAAGTGAAGGTAACTTAATTGATTTCCAATTAATTCATACTGGTCAACATTATGATGAAAAATTAAGCGGAACATTTTTTGAAGAATTAAAAATACCATCACCAGATGTAAATTTAGGAATTGGCTCTGGAAGCCAAGCAGAGCAAACAGCTGGTATTATGATTGCATTTGAAAAAGAAATACTTAAAAATATTCCAGATATTGTATTGGTTGTTGGAGATGTTACTTCAACCATGGCTTGTGCTATTGTTGCAAAAAAATTACAGATACGAGTTGTTCATGTAGAAGGAGGTATTAGATCATTTGATCTATCTATGCCAGAAGAAATTAATAGAATGGTAACTGATGCAATTACAGATTACTTTTATGTGACTTCCGAAGTAGCTATTCAAAATTTAAAAAATAATGGGATACCTAATAATAGAATTATTTTTGTTGGAAACACCATGATTGACACCTTAATAAATAATTTAGATAAACTAAAAAAACCAAGTATTTGGACTCATTTATCTCTGGAAGCAAGAAGTTATATTGTTCTTACAATGCACAGACCATCCAATGTAGATGAAGAAGTTAAACTCACATTATTTTTAGAAGAAATAGTGCGTTCATCTAAAGGTTTGCCCATAATTTTTCCAGTACACCCCAGAACAAAAGCTAGTATCTCAAAATTAAATTTAAATTTTAAAAACCTACACATGATAGAACCTTTGGGATATTTAGAGTTTAATTTCTTGGTGAAAAATTCTTTTTGTGTAATTACAGATTCTGGAGGTATTACTGAAGAAACCACCTTTTTAAAGATTCCTTGTTTAACCCTAAGAGACAATACAGAAAGACCAGAAACAATTACTATAGGAACCAATGAATTAGTAGGCACAAACCCAAAAGCAATACATGCTGCTTTGAATAAAATATTTACTGGAGATTGGAAAGAAGGACGTATACCACCTCTTTGGGATGGTAAGGCAGCAGAAAGAATTATAGAGCACCTTATCAGCCAATAAAAATAGATGAAAAAACGAGTATTAATCATATCTAATTATTATCCACCTGAAATTGGTGCTGCATCAAATAGAATTAAAAATTTAGCGGAAGGATTAGTTTTAGCAAATATGGAAGTAACTGTTATTTGTCCACTTCCAAATTACCCCAAAGGAATTGTATTTCCAAAATATAAAGGTAAATTTAAGGCTAGTGAAGAACGTAACGGAGTTTTTATAAAAAGATACTGGCTGTATCCTTCCAAATCTAAAAACAGTTTTATTAGACTATTTAGTATGTTGTCATTTGCTGTTGCCATTTGGAGTGCTGTTTTTAGTCTCATAAGAAAAAAACCAAATTTATGTATTATAAATTCACCACCATTATTTGTGGGCTTGTCTGGGTTACTATTGAGTAAATTTATTAGATGTAAGAGCATTTTAAATGTTTCAGATCTATGGCCTTTATCTGCGTTAGAATTAGGAATTTTTAAAAAAGGAAGTTTTTATAATTTGTTAAAAAAAATTGAATTATTGAATTATAAATTAGCAACTAATATTATAGGTCAATCAAGTGAAATTAATAAACACATCATTAACTTAGTTAAAAAAGAACCCTTACTCTACAGAAATGTTCCTATTTATAAAAAACACGAATCTAAAAGCAAAGACAAAGGTTCATTAACAATTGTTTATGCTGGCTTATTAGGCTATGCGCAAGGAATATTAAGTATTTGTGAAAATATTAATTTCAAATCCTTAGATGTAGCATTTCATATTTACGGTGATGGGATGGAAAAACAGCAGATTATAAATCATACGAAGCAGAAAGATTGTAATATTTTTTTTCATGGAAGTGTAGATGCATCTCTGGTAAAAGAAAAGATAAGAAAGTATGATATATCTATTGTACCCTTAAAAAATAGAATAAAAGGAGCAGTACCTTCTAAATTATTTGAATTAATGCAGTTAGGAGTTCCAATATTATATACTTGTGAAGGAGAAGCTTCTGATATAATTTTAAATCATAATTTAGGTTTCATTAGTGAGTCAAATAATTTTGAATCTCTAAAAAAAACAATTCTAAAATTCAAAAATTTAGAAACTGAAGATTATTCAATAATGAGTAAAAATTGTTTACAGAAACATCAAGATGAGTATCGGTTAGATTATCAGTTAGACAGCTTGATTAACTTTCTGTCTATAAAGCCAAAAATAAACTCAGTAAATGACCCAAAAATAAAATTATAATAATTATATTTGAAGTAACATATTATTTTCCCCTTAATAACCTTAATTCCCTAATTAACGTTATGAATAATAACTCATCATATATTGATATATCCGAGAGAAAGCTACTTTTGCGTTTTCTTGATATAACCCTTATTATTACAGGCATATTTTTAGCCTCAGATTACACTAGTTTCTCATACATAGATTCTTACAATACTTCAATTTTTAACTGGCTTATTTTGCTAGCTTTCTATTTTCTTTTTTTTGGAGAAGTCTTTCAGTTGTATGATTTAAAGATTTCGGCTAGCAGATTTAAAATAATTAAAAATTTATTTTTAGCGTCTCTGGTTACAACATTTGTTTTTGTTTTAACGCCTTTTTATTCACCTTCGTTACCAGAAAATAGAATTCAAATTATCTATTTGTTTCTACTGTTAATACTACCAGTGTTATGTTGGAGATTAGCCTACATAGCCTTGTTGTTTTCTCCAAAATTCTTTAAAGAAATATTAATTATTAGCCATTCATCTAACATAAGTGAATTACTAGAACTGACAAAGGGTGATCATCATCATAATGTTAAAAGATATTTTTCTAACAATATAAGTTCTGGTTTTAAAAATTTCACTCATATTAATGAAGTTAACATATATGAATTTGTGAAATCTAATAATATTAAAGAGGTTATTATTAATACTAAAGGATTTAGTACTGATATAATTACAAAAATTAACAGGGATCTAATTTTATTATTTGAAGAAGGGATCAATATCAAGAGTTCAGAAAGTTTTTATGAAGAAATTACAGCGAGTGTTCCTAAAGACTATTTAGATTTCAATTTCTATAAAAACATGAATATAAGTTGCAATAGTAACAAGCGGTTTTATAAACTATTCCATCGTTTTTTAGACATATTAATTTCTTTAATAGGGTTGCTTATTTTTATGGTAATCCTTCCTATTATATTTATTTTAAATATTTTCATAAATAAAGGACCTTTATTTTATACTCAAATTAGAGTTGGTAAAAGTGGTCAAAGCTTCAATATATTTAAACTTAGATCTATGGTGGTTAATGCTGAAACTTCAGGAGCAGTCTATGCACAAAAAAATGATATAAGAATTACCAAGTTTGGAAAATTTTTAAGAAAAACTAGACTAGATGAAGTACCACAATTCTATAATATTTTAAGAGGAGATATGAGTATTATTGGACCAAGACCTGAACGTCCAGAATTTGTAAAGGGTTTAGAAGAAAAAGTACCTTTCTATGCTATTAGACATGTTGTAAAGCCCGGTCTTACAGGTTGGGCACAAGTTAAGTTCCCTTATGCAGGATCTCTAGATGAGCAAGAAAAAAAATTAAGATATGATTTATATTATATAAAAGAGCAAAGTATTTATTTAGATTTTAAAATTATTATTAAAACCATTACTACTGTCTTATTTTTTAGAGGTCAATAATTTGTATAAATAGAAATTTCTTACAAATAAAGTAGCTATAACTGGAAGCACTGCAAAAGAAAACTGTTGAATACCAATAACCGAAACAACAATTGTTAATGAAAGCATTAATAAATATCCTTTGATATATTTAGATACCCATGAAGGTAACTTCTTCTTCAAAAGAACAAAACTGATACATATATTTGGTGCAAATGCCCATAAAAAATGAAAGTTATTAGGTGCTGTAAAATGATCTGTAAAAAACCACAAGAAACAGATTAACAATCCTACAAGACCTGTCACAAAAAATAGTGAAAAATCTACCCATTTAGATCTCTTATTTCTTTTTTGATCTCTGTAAGTAATTACTAGTGTTAATAATAAAATAATTGAAAATATGAAAAATGGATTATACCATTGAGTTTTAATTTCTTTCTCTTTAAAGTGTAAGAGTATATTCTCGTTTTTTATTAAAGAGATACTTTTGCTGTTTTTAGTCTTTTTAGCTCTTTTAAATGCTTTATAGACATAATCTGGCAAATACATATACTCTTCAGAAGTAATAGCTTTATCTAAGGTGTTTCCTAAGGCTAAATTAATCCCAAAATTTCCCCAAGTATTCCAAGGAAGTTCTTTGTTCATTAATTGCCTCATGGTATAATCTTCATTAGAAAATGATGATGGAAATTGAACTTGATCTCCAAGAATTTCTTTGGTGATATCTCTTAGTTTAGTAGCACAATTATTAAAATATGGATCGTATAAATAATTTGCGTTTTCAGGATAGGAATTAACTTCTAAAAGTTGAAACATTTTCTGCTTTTCATCTTGTGATAAATTGAGGACTTGAGCCTTCACCCATCTTTTTTGATAGTTGTAACTAGCTAAAAAGTTTGAAAAAGATTGTTTTCCTATTTTATAGATTAATTTTCCTTTAATAAAATTCAGATAAAAGTTAGGTTGATTAAAATCAAATAAGCCATAATTATAAACCGCATCCATTTTTAAATCAGGATCTTTAACTCTTATGGCACTATGTCCAAAAGCTTCAAAAAGAACATTTCCAGGGCCTACGGTAATAATACTTATTTCTGAATATACAGAAAGTTTTGAGTTTTGTGATTGTATGTTTTGAGATATAATAAAAAGTAATACAATATAAAAGTGTATTTTTTTCATGGTTTATTGTCTAAAAAAACTAAAATCAATTTTTACTGAAAAAATATTGGAAAACAATGCATTTCCAATGCTACCAATATTTGTGAGTGCATAATCAATTTGAATTCCGTTGTAAATAAAACCAACACCAAAATTAGGTTGTAAAGACAAATTTTTATTTCCGTCAAACTCAGTTGTATTTTGAAAGTTACCAACACCCGCCCTTAAAAATACAAAATTTTCATAATCTAGTTGAAATCCTAAAGCAGGATCTATACTTAGTAGGTCTGTAGAGATTAAATCATTTGTTCTAGCAAATCTCATATTTAGGTCGGCTTCTGTTAATAGATGAAAAAAGCGCCCTAAATTAAATGTACGAGCAACACCAAGCTGAACCTTAGGTTTTGTTATCTCTGTAGCTTCAGGTAATTCTTGATTCTGACCTGGAATAGCATTTTGAACAGCAGCAAAGGCATCTGTATCTATTGTCCAAATGTTAAAGGTTGTAGAAATGTCTCTAACCATCAATCCAAATTTCCAATCACCACGCTGGTATTGAATTCCTGCGTCTAACCCAACTCCCCAAGATTTAGCAAAATCTCCAATTGTTCTTCTAACAATTTTTGCATTAACACCAAAGTAAACATTTTTAAAAATTAAATTTCTTGCATAGGATATGTTTAATGCATAATCTGCAGCAGAAAACAAACTCACTCTATTAAAATCTATATTTCCCTGACTGTCTATTAACTCTGTTGTGTTTAAGATGTCGTCAACTCCAAACCTAATAATTGAAATGCCTAAAGCACTTCTATTGTCTATGGGCATTGCAAAGGCAGCATAATTATAACTAGCTATTCCTGCAAAATAGGAGGAATACATGAGAGATCCTTGATAATCTTTAATGTTTACTAAACCAGCCGGATTCCAATAGCCTGCATTTACATCATTAGTAGTTGCCACTACAGATCTACTCATTCCTAATGCAGCAGCATCAACTCCAATGGTTAAAAATTCATTAGAATAGTTTCGCAAAGCTTGTGCATTAATTATAAGCGGAAATAAAAGGAAAAATAAAAGGTGTTTTCTTTTCAAAGGATTGTTTAATTATGCTAACAAATATCTTATTATAATATTGAAATAACTTTACATTTTAAAAGATATTGTATCAATTAGTCATTGAGTTTTATAAATTCAAGTATTCTATTTTCTAACCATCTGTTATTTTTAGGTAAAAAACCAGAAATAAATCCTACATGTCCACCATACTTAGTAACTTCTAAATGAAAATGACTAGATTCTTTTGCTTCTTTATAGGGATAACATTCATTGGCTAAAAATGGGTCATCTTTAGAAGAAATTAATAATACCGGTTTTTTTATTGAGGGTAAATATGGTTTAGAGCTTGCTTTTTTCCAGTAGTCTTCCGGGTCAGAAAATCCAGAAACTGGTGCAGTATAAAGACCATCAAAATCTTTAAATGTTTTAGCATTCATTAATTTTTTGATGTCTAAATTATATGATGGATGTTTTTCTGATTTTTCAAGCACCTTACTTCGTAAAGATTTTAGAAACTTATTCATATATAATTTATTCTGTGAGTCGCCCATTTTCTTACTCGAGGAAGCTAAATCTACAGGAACAGATACAGCAATACCACAACTAACTTTATCAGAAATTTTTAAAGCATGTTCTCCAAAATATTTTAGGGTGATGTTTCCTCCAAGACTATACCCAACAATCATTATTTTGTCGTAGTTGTAATTTTCTATCAAATAAGATATTACAAATTTTAGATCTTCTGTTTTGCCACTGTGATAGGAAGATAGTAATACATTATCTTCACCGCTACAACCTCTTAAATTAAAAGAAACAGTATCATAGCCAGCTTTGTTTAATTCTGAGGAGGCAGCTAAAATATATTTAGATTCTGAGCCTCCCTCTAGACCATGAATGAGCACAACAAGTTTTGTTGAATTTATCTGTGAAAAATCTAAATCAATGAAATCATTGTCCCAGGTTGGAATTCTTCTTCTTTTATAATTGTGAGTTTCCTTCGTAAAAAGAGCTCTGTAAATTGTATTAAAATGACCATTTTTAAATGGAAGAGAAGGAGAGAAGTTAGATGTAATGATGGGCATAGAATTTTTTTTCAGTAATTAATTGGCAAATATGCTTAAAAAATGGTGATATTAAAAATGACCCGAAAGGATTTACTATTTTAGCCAAAGAATTAAGAGTTATGAATATTAAAAAACATATTCCAAATTTAGTTACCCTCGGGAATCTTTTCTGTGGAACATTGGCAACTATCTATGCTGTAAATGGTTACTTCAAAGAGACTGCCTTGTTGGTTGTTTTTGGAATCTTTTTAGATTTTTTTGATGGCTTTTTTGCTAGAATTTTAAAAGTCTCTGGTGAATTAGGAAAACAACTAGATTCATTGGCTGACATGGTAACTAGTGGAGTAGTTCCAGGAATTGTACTATTTTATTTGTTAGGAAACAATGAATTAGTATCAAATGAAATTACTAATCAGTATTTAATAGCATCTTTCCTTCCTTTAGTAGGTTTACTAATAACGTTAGCAGCCTGTTATAGATTGGCTAAATTTAATATAGACACTAGACAGTCAGAATCTTTTATAGGGCTTCCCACACCAGCTATGAGTTTGTTTGTAGTTTTTTTACCATTGGTTCAAATGCATACAGAAATTGATGTTGTAAAAGACCTAATTGGCAACAATTACTTTTTAATAGGAGTCACTATTTTATTTAGTTATTTAATGAATGCAGAACTTCCTTTATTTTCTTTAAAGTTTAAAAATTATGGCTTAAAAGAGAATCTATTTAAATATATCTTAATAGTAATTTCAATAGTACTGTTAATAACATTTGATTACTTGGCAGTTCCTATGATAATTATGAGTTACATCATTTTGTCGATGGTTAATAACTTGAAGAGTACTAGTAAATAAAGTTAAAAAACTTTTTTTCTTTTTAGTTCAAAATCTTTTCCAAGATATACTTTTCTAACCAATTCGTCTTTTGCTAAATCTTCAGGAATCCCTTCTTTTAAAATACCACCTTGGTACATTAAATAAGTTCTATCTGTAATAGCAAGAGTAGCTTGTACGTCATGATCTGTTATTAGAATTCCAATATTTCTATCTTTTAAATGTGCAACAATGCTTTGAATATCTTCTACAGCTATTGGATCTACTCCTGCAAAAGGTTCGTCTAATAAAATAAAGTTGGGGTCAGATGCTAAACAACGTGCAATTTCTGTTCTTCTACGCTCTCCTCCAGACAAAAGATCACCTCTATTTTTACGGACATGACCAATATTAAATTCTTCAATTAAAGATTCTAATTTAATTTTCTGTTGTTTTTTAGATAAATCTGTAAATTGAAGCACAGACATAATGTTGTCCTCTACAGATAATTTTCTAAAAATAGATGCTTCTTGTGCTAGATATCCAATTCCTTTTTGAGCTCTCTTATACATTGGATAGCTCGTAATTTCTTCATCATTCAAAAATATCTTACCACCATTGGGTTGAATCATTCCAACAATCATGTAGAATGAGGTGGTTTTTCCAGCTCCGTTTGGTCCTAATAAGCCGATAATTTCACCTTGTTTTACTTCTAAAGAAATTTCTTTAACAACTTGGCGACCACCGTAGCTTTTAGCAATGTTTTCGGCTCTTAAAATCATTGTATAATATATAGTTATTTAATCCTATACTAGTTTAGTACAGCTTTGTAAAAGTAATAATTAGAATTTTCACAAGTCTTAATATGGTCATAAATAGTAAGATCTAAATTATAATTAACTGTTATTTTCCAAAGCTTCCCAAAATTCGTAAGCTCTTCTTAAATGAGGTATAACAATAGTTCCACCAACTAAGGTAGCAATAGAAAGTGTTTCCATCACTTCTTCTTTAGAAACTCCCTCCTTATAGCAGGTTTCTAAATGATATGCAATACAATCATCACAGCGTAAAACAGTAGAGGCTACTAGTCCTAAAAGTTCTTTTGTCTTTACAGGCAGGTGTCCTTCTTTAAACGCATTAGTATCTAGATTAAAAATTCGTTTGATAACTTTATTATCACCACTTAATATTTTATCGTTCATTACAGAACGATAATCATTAAATTCTTGTACTTTATTTGTTGGCATTTTTCTGCTGTTTTTTGATCACTCGTTTAGATACTTTGATACTAATTTCATATAAAATTAATACAGGAATAGCAACAATAATCTGACTAGCAACATCTGGAGGAGTAATAATTGCGGCTAATATTAATACTAGAACTAATGCATGCTTTCTGTACCTCTTTAAAAATTCAGGAGATATTATACCAATTTTAGTTAGAAAATAAACAATTACAGGCAATTCAAACATTATAGAAACTCCCAATAGCATATTGGTAATTAGACCTATATGAGACTCCATTGTGAACTGATTCACCAGTTTATCGCTTATTTGATAGGTATATAAAAAGTTTACAGAAATAGGAGCAATAATGTAAAAACTAAACAATACACCAATAAAGAAAAGGAACGATGCTGTAAAAATGAACCCTCTAGATTTTTTAATTTCATTACTATGAAGACCTGGTGAAATGAACTTCCAAAACTCCCATAGTATATATGGAAAAGCAACAATAGCTCCCAAAATAAATGAAGACCAAATAGAATTCATTAATTGTTGAGTTGGTTTTAAAACTTGTAATGTATCTGGATAGTCTAATGTACAGAAATTACTTTCCATTCCTAAAAATGAAAAGAAATCACAAAATAACCTGTAGGTAATAAAGTTAGGATCTATATGAGCTAGTAAAAACTCATTATAAACAAATTCTTGAATAGAGAAAAGCCCTATTGCAATAATAAAAATTGCAGCGATACTTCTAACCAAGTGCCAACGAAGTTCTTCAAGGTGATTTAAAAATGACATTTCTTTTTCCTGAGTCATTGTAAAAAAATCTTTTAATAAATGATTTTTATTTTCATCTAAAATAAAAAAAAGTTATATATTTAAATTATAAAACTTAAACGCGAATTTACTACAAAAAAATAAGAGCCCCCAACAATTTATAGTAGTATTGTTTCCCCGAAAACACTAGCTTTACAATGATGAATAATTTATAATGGATATATACCCACCTTTAAAAAAATATTTTGGTTTTACTCAATTCAAAGGCTTACAAGAGGTTGTAATAAAAAGTATCCTACAAAAGAAAGATACATTTGTTATAATGCCTACAGGTGGTGGTAAATCTCTTTGTTATCAATTACCTGCTTTGATGAATTCTGGTACTGCTATTGTAATTTCTCCTTTAATAGCCTTAATGAAAAATCAAGTAGATGCCATTCGTGGTATTTCTGAACATGAAGGAGTGGCACATGTTTTAAACTCTTCTTTAAACAAATCTGAGGTTGCCCAAGTAAAAAGTGATATAGAAAGTGGTATTACTAAACTGTTATATGTAGCTCCAGAATCTTTAATTAAAGAAGAATATGTAAATTTTCTAAAACAACAAACAATTTCTTTTGTTGCTATTGATGAGGCACACTGTATTTCTGAGTGGGGTCATGATTTCAGACCAGAATATAGAAATTTAAAACATATTATTGAACAAATAGACAATGTTCCTGTAATAGGTTTAACCGCCACAGCTACTGAAAAAGTTCAAGAAGATATATTAAAAACTTTAGGCATAAGTGATGCTACAACATTTAAGGCATCGTTTAACAGGCCTAATTTATTTTATGAAGTAAGACCCAAGACAAAAGATGTAGAAAAAGATATCATACGTTTTGTAAAGCAACGCACAGGCAAGTCTGGAATTATATACTGCTTAAGTAGAAAGAAAGTAGAGGAAATTTCTCAAGTATTACAAGTCAATAACATTAAAGCTGTTCCTTATCATGCAGGATTAGATGCAAAAACTAGAGTAAAACATCAAGACATGTTCTTAATGGAAGATTGTGATGTTGTTGTTGCTACCATTGCCTTTGGTATGGGGATTGACAAACCAGATGTTCGTTTTGTTATACATCATGATATTCCAAAAAGTTTAGAAAGCTATTATCAAGAAACTGGGAGAGCAGGTAGAGATGATGGAGAAGGATACTGTTTGGCTTTTTATGCATACAAAGATATTGAGAAGTTAGAGAAATTTATGGCTAGTAAGCCTATCGCAGAACAAGAAATTGGTCATGCATTACTTCAAGAAGTTGTTGGTTATGCTGAAACATCAATGTCTAGAAGAAAATATTTATTACATTATTTTGGAGAAGAATTTGATGAATTAAACGGAGATGGTGCTGAAATGGATGACAACACCAAAAATCCAAAGAAAAAACATGAGGCAAAAGAAGATGTAATTAAACTCTTATCGGTAGTTAGAGACACCAGAGACAAATATAAATCTAAAGACATAGTTAATGCAATAACAGGTAAAGAAAATGCATTATTAAACTCTCATAAAACCAACCTAAAACCATTTTTTGGTTGTGGTAAAGATAAAGACGCTTCTTATTGGATGGCCTTATTAAGACAGGTGTTGGTTGTGAATTTTATTCGTAAAGAAATAGAACAGTACGGAGTGGTGAAACTCACAAAAGAAGGTGAAAAATATTTATCAGAACCTTCTTCATTTATGATGACTGAAGATCATAAATACTCTCAAGAAGCTACGGCAGATATTATCACAAATGAACCAAGTTCTGGCATCTCTGCAGACGAGAAACTCGTTAGATTTCTAAAAGATCTACGAAAAAAAGTAGCGGTAAAACAAGGTGTTCCTCCATTTGCAGTATTTCAAGATCCTTCATTAGATGATATGGCGTTAAAATACCCTATAACATTAGAAGAATTATCTAAAGTACACGGAGTAGGTGAAGGGAAAGCAAGAAAATTTGGAAAAAAGTTTATCGATTTAATTTCTAAATATGTAGAAGATAACGATGTGGTTAGGCCAGACGATTTAATCGTAAAAAGCACAGGGGTTAACTCTGGATTAAAATTATATATCATTCAAAATACAGACAGAAAACTACCGTTGATAGACATTGCTAAATCTAAAGGCTTGGATATGGAAAAGCTCATCAAAGAAATGGAAGTAATTATATTTTCTGGAACTAAATTAAATATAGATTACTCTTTAGATGATCTGTTAGATGAAGATCAGCAAGAAGAAATTTATGAATATTTTATGGATGCAGAATCTGATAAGATTCAAGATGCATTAGATGAGTTTGATGGTGAGTATGATGAAGAAGAACTTAGATTAATGAGAATTAAATTCATTAATGAAGTTGCTAACTAGAGTGTTAAAATAGTTAATAAAATTCCAGAAATAATCGCTAGAAATTTATGAAGATTAAAGTTATGGTTCTCTGAGCTTTCAAAGAGAATTACCGTAGAAATATGTAAGAAAATACCAATAATTAAGGCAGTTATTTCTGCACTATACTTTTCAAAAAATATCATATTTTCAGATAGAATAACTCCTAGAGGACTCATCAATGCAAAGACAGTTAAAAAAAACAAGATTGTTTTTTTTGAAAAATGACTCTTTAATAAAAAGATGGTTAAAATTATGGCAATCGGAACCTTGTGTACTAAAATTGCCCATAATAAATTCTCTCCAGCATGATTTATTGGTAGTCCTTCAGAAAAAGCATGAATACATAAACTCACAAACAATAATTTTGGAAAGGTTTTACTGTCTTTATGAATATGAATATGACCATGTTCTGCTCCTTTAGAAAAAGACTCTAAAATAGATTGTAAAATAACTCCTACTATTATGCATATTCCTACAATTTTAGTATCAGAAGAACCATTATATACTTCAGGTAATAAATGTAAAATAGCAACAGATAGTAAATAAGCACCACTAAAAGCTAGTAATAATCGAACAGATTTTTTTGAAGGTTTTAAAATTAATACTAGTAAAACTCCAAGCAAAACAGACGCTATTAATAATAGATATATCATGAAGCTACAAATATTAATCTATCAGAAGTCTCCGAATTAAACTTTGACAACTGATAATTGCCAAAAATATGGTTTATTTTTAATCCAGCAGCTGAAAAGTAGGTTTCAAACTTTTCTAAGTCTAAATATTTCACTTTTTCAGTAAAAGAATGTGAAATACCTTTATCATTAAAAGAAATATGTTTTAAAATAAAACCATCAGTAATTTCACGTTGTAAATTAAATTTAATACCATCTACAGTTTTAATTTCTTCGGTGACTAAATTGTTTTTCACATGTAAAACATTTAAGAAATCTAATACTACAAACCCGTTTTTTTTTAACCCGTTTTTTATGTTTTTCAGCACTAAAACATCATCATTATCATTTTCAAAATAACCAAAACTTGTAAAGAGATTAAAGATAGCATCGTATTTTTCAGTAAAAGGCTTTCTCATGTCTTTGATTTCAAAATGCAACGTGTCATTCTCAAACTTTTTTGCAAATAGAATACTATTCTCAGACAAGTCGGCTCCAGTAACATTGTATCCTAATGAATTCAAGTAAATTGAATGTCTTCCCTTGCCGCAAGGAAGATCTAATATATGAGAAGGATTTAGAATTTCAAGAAAGCTTGTAATATTTCTAATAAACAGTTGGGCATCTGCATCATTTCTGTCTTTGTAGAGTGTATGATAGTAAGAGGTGTTAAACCAATCTGTAAACCAATCTGTTTTCTTCATAAATATAGTAAGTAGGCAAAAATAAACTTTTCTAGTAGATAAAGAATCAATCTATGCACTATTACTAAAAGAACTTCCTTTCTGTTTACTTCTTTTTTTATAAGAGTTATTAAAGTGTACTTTTGCAACATAAAATAGGATACAATGAATAAGGATTTTAAAATGACGGCCACAACCCTAAAGGGTCTGGAAGGTGTTTTAGCTGAAGAACTAAAGAAACTAGGTGCTCAAGATATAAAAGAAGGCATAAGAAGTGTCACTTATAGAGGTGATAATGGTTTTTTATACAAATCAAATATTGCTTTACGAACAGCTATCCGTATTTTAAAACCTATTAGAACATGTAAAATCTATGACGAAGAAGATTTATATGAAGCTATCCAAAAAATTAAATGGGAAAAGTATTTAGATGTAGAAGGTACCTTTGCCATTGCTGCAGTAGTAAACTCCAAAAACTTTACTAGTAATTCTCATTATATTGCTTTAAAATCTAAAGATGCTGTTGCAGACTATTTTAGGCATAAATACAGCAAAAGACCTAATGTAGATTTAGACTATCCTGATGTTAAAATTCATGTACATATTCAAAAAGACTGGTGTACCATATCCTTAGATTCTTCAGGAGATTCATTGCATAAACGAGGGTATAGAAGTGCTACCAATATTGCTCCAATTAATGAGGTCTTAGCAGCCGGATTAGTTTTACTTTCTGGGTACTCTGGAGAAGAAAACTTTATAGATCCAATGTGTGGTTCCGGAACTATTTTAATAGAAGCATGTATGATTGCCTGTAATATTCCTGCAAATATTAATAGAAAGCAATTTGCCTTTGAAAGGTGGAAAGACTATGACGAAGATTTATACTTTACCATACAAGATTCATTATTAAAAAAAATCACCAATTCTCATTTTAAAATAATGGGATTTGATAAAGCTCCTTCAGCAGTATCCAAGGCACAGCAAAATGTTATAAATGCCAATTTAGATGAGTTTATAGGAGTTCATCATATAAATTTCTTCAATTCTACCAAAGAAGTTTTTGGTAATACCACCATTTTATTCAATCCGCCTTATGGAGAGCGTTTAAATATAGATGTCAACGAATTTTATACCAAAATAGGGGATACCTTAAAAAATAACTATCCAAATTCTACTGCATGGATGATTACATCAGACATGCAAGCTTTAAAGCATGTGGGTTTACGAACTTCTAAACGAATAGAGTTAAAGAATGCAGATTTAGACTGTAAGTTTGTGAAGTATGAACTCTACGAGGGAACTAGAAAAATTAAAGAACATAAAGAAAGTTCTAATACTGAAGTTACCTCAGAGGATTAATTTTTTTAGGAGCTGTTTCCTGCTTTGGGCACTCGCTTTTTGTTTACATAAAAGAGCTCAAACAATAGCTTCAATAAGGGCTAAACTTGCTCAAGAACATATTATTTACTAGTAAGTAAGTTACTTATTAGTTGTTTTTTAAGATGCAATTTAACCATTCATCAGGATTTTCTAACATAGGAAAATGACCTGTATTTTCTATCCAAAATAATTTGTTATTTGAGATTTCTGTTGCTATTAACCTGGCAATTGCAGGAACTGCAACCGGGTCATTTTTAGCCCATACAATGTTAGTTTGTAGATCAGTTTCTTTAAGAGCACCAATCCAACGATTCCAGTAGGTATAGCGTTCATTTATATACTGACTTAGCTTATGAATAACCTTACGCCCCTCATTGTACTCAAGTTGCATCCATATATCTTTCAGTTCATTATTACTTACTTTAGTTTTATCAAAATAAACATTGCGTAGGTTTTTACTAAAAATAGCATAGGTGGTTAATTTTGCAACATATTTACCCAACCATTTATTTTTTAATAATTTTTGAATGGTTCTTAATTGAGACAGTTCTATATGCATACTACCATTGCAAAGGGTTAGTTTTTCAATCTCTATAGTTAGTTCATGGTTATTATTTCTCGCTATAATCTCTGTAGCTACAGAAGTTCCATAATCATGTGCCAGTAAGTGTACTTTTTTTACCCCCAATAGTTGCCATAACTGTAAGGCTAGATCTGCTTGATCTAGTAAAGAATAGGAGTAGTCTAAGGGCTTGTCTGAAAATCCAAACCCTAAGTGATCATGAATAATCACTCTATAATGTTTGCTTAGTTCTGGTAAAACTTTGTAATAATCATAGGATGAAGTAGGATAGCCATGCAGCACAACCATAGTCTCTGTAGGAACCTTATCTTCACTTGAAAAGAAAGATGAAGTATCTATAACAAATAACTTTCTGTCATTTACAGTAATAAACTCTCCTTTAGATTTCCAATCATTTGCAGTCATAAATCGATCTGAATTTGTGAATACAATGTACTAAAAATTCAGTAATTTTGATGTAGCTTTTTTGATCTCTACATAGGCAAGTCATTTAAGTAATAAATCAATTTCTCCTTGATTACACAACACTTAAGGAGAAAAACTAAAAAAACCAAGTGTCAGTATATTTTATAGACGTTATTATACCCATACCAATTCAGAAAACATTTACGTATTCTGTTACAGCTATAGAATATGAATTCCTTAAAAAAGGAATGCGTGTAGCAGTATCTTTTGGAAAGACAAAAATGTATACAGGGTTGGTGTTTAAATTACATAAAACACCCCCAGAGGCCTATGAAGCAAAAGAAATTCTTCAAATTTTAGATGACAAACCCATAGTAACAGAACATCAATTAAAACATTGGGAATGGATATCTAGTTATTATATGTGTGGCTTGGGTGATGTCTACAAAGCAGCATTACCATCTGCTTTTTTATTAGAAAGTGAAACCATTATTTTTAAAAATGAAACATTTGAAAATGATGATATTTTAAGTGATGAAGAATTTCTTATTTATGAAGCATTACAACAACAATCTCAATTAACAATTCATCAAGTAGTTGATATTCTTGGGAAAAAGAAAGTATTGCCTATTATTAATGAGCTACTTCATAAATCTGCAATTTATATTAAAGAAGAAATTTATGAACAATACAAGCCAAAATTAATAAAGTATGTTCGTTTGCATGCTAATTATAGCTCAGAGAATTCTTTAGAAAGTTTGTTGACTAAATTATCTAGAGCCAAGAAACAACGAGATGTTGTTTTGTCTTATTTTCAACTGGCAACCTCTAAAAAACCAATCAAAGTAAAAGAGTTAGAAACAGTTTCAGGAGCATCATCAGCTACCATAAAAGCTCTCGTAGATAAAGATGTTCTTGAGTATTATCTGATACAAACAGATAGAATTTCTTACAACGGAAATACAAATGATCTAAAAGAACTCAATGAGTTTCAAGAACAAGCACTGCAAGAAATTAAAACTTCTTTTAAAACCAAAGAAGTAACCTTATTACACGGAATTACAAGTTCTGGTAAAACAGAAGTGTATACAAAACTCATTCAAGAGACTTTAGACTCTGGTAAACAAGCACTTTTTTTATTGCCAGAAATAGCTTTAACAACTCAAATTATTGTAAGATTACAACACTATTTTGGTAATCAAATTTCTGTATTTCATTCAAAATACTCTATGAATGAACGAGTTGAAGTATGGAATAATGTTTTAGAAAATAAATCTAAAGCACAAATTATTTTAGGAGCACGCTCCTCTATTTTTTTACCATTTAAAGACTTAGGTTTAATAGTTGTAGATGAAGAACATGAAACTTCTTACAAACAGTTTGAGCCTTCACCAAGATACAATGCTCGAGATACAGCTATTGTATTATCTCATATCCATCAAGGAAAAATTGTATTGGGCTCTGCTACACCTTCTTTAGAAACCTATTTTAATGCATCAGAAAATAAGTACGGATTTGTAACACTAAACAGACGTTTTGGTAATGTTCAATTGCCTCAAATTCATTTAGTTGATCTGAAAGAAAAGCAGCGTAAAAGAGAAATGACAGGTCATTTTTCAGATACTTTATTAAAACAAATCCAAGAAGAGTTGGATCAAAAAAAACAAGTTATATTATTTCAAAATCGTCGAGGTTTTTCTCCAGTAGTAGAATGTAAGACTTGTGGCGTCTCACCTCAATGTCCTAATTGTGATGTTAGTTTAACTTTTCATAAATATAAGCAGGAACTAAAATGTCATTACTGTAATTATCAACGAGCCATGCCTAATAGTTGTGGCGCTTGTGGTAGTAACACTCTCAGTACAAAAGGTTTTGGAACAGAACAAATAGAATTAGAACTCAAAGAATTATTTCCTAATCATATTATTGGCAGAATGGATTTAGACACTACACGTGGTAAATACGGGTATCAGAAAATTATTGGTGCCTTCGAAGCTAGAGAAATAGATATCTTGGTAGGAACACAAATGTTATCTAAAGGCTTAGATTTTGAGAATGTTTCTTTGGTAGGAATTTTAAATGCTGATATGATGCTAAATTTTCCAGATTTTAGAGCTCATGAACGTGCTTTTCAATTAATGGTTCAGGTTTCTGGTAGGGCAGGACGTTCAAAAAAACAAGGAAAAGTATTGATACAAACCTATAATCCATACCACCAAATCTTACAGCAAGTTTCCTCAACAGACTATGCAGCCATGTATAAAGAACAATTAGAAGACAGATGGCAGTATCATTACCCTCCGTATTATCGTTTGGTTAAAATAACCTTAAAACATAAAGATTATCAAAAAGTAGATGCTGGTATTATTTGGTTATCAAAAGCATTGCAAAATGTTTTTAGAGAACATGTCTTAGGACCTTCTGAACCTGCTGTTTCTAGAATTAGAAATCAGTATATTAAAAACGTAATGATTAAGATTCCACCCAAGCAGTCTCTAGGAAAAACAAAACAAGAGATTGATAAAATCAAAAACACCTTTCAAGCAATAGCAGACTTTAGACCCATTCGTTTTATTATAGATGTAGATGCTTATTAGAAATCATACGTTTAAATCACTTCAACATTAAAAAATTAACTATAACTAAAACTTTTTTGTTTTTAAAATAAGTAATTTTGAAACAAAATAATTTAAAAATACACCCTAATGATTATCGGAATTCCAAAAGAAATTAAAAACAACGAAAGTAGAGTAGGAATGACTCCTGCTGGAGTATTTGAACTAACAAAAAGAAATCATACAGTATATATTCAGACTGAAGCAGGCATAGGAAGTGGCTTTTTTGATGAAGATTATATAGATGTTGGTGCTACTATTCTACCAACAATAGAAGAAGTATATCTTATTGCAGAAATGATTGTGAAAGTTAAGGAACCGATTGAATTAGAATATAGTTTAATTACACCAAACCAAATTGTATTCACTTACTTTCATTTTGCTTCTAGTGAAACTTTAACCAAAGCAATGATGAAAAGTAATGCCATTTGTATTGCCTATGAAACTGTAGAAGATGATGAAGGAACTTTACCATTATTAACTCCAATGTCTGAAGTTGCAGGCAGAATGGCTGTACAACAAGGAGCAAAATATTTAGAAAAACCAATTAAAGGAAGGGGTATTTTACTAGGAGGTGTTCCAGGAGTTTCTCCAGGAAAAGTTTTGATTTTAGGAGCTGGGGTTGTTGGAGTTCAAGCAGCAAAAATGGCATCAGGCCTAGGAGCACATGTTACAGTGATGGATGTAAATATGAAAAGACTTAGATATGTAAACGATGTATTGCCCAGTCATGTTGTGACAGCTTTTTCAAATGAATATAGTATCAGGCAAAAAATAAAAGACCATGATTTAATTATTGGTGGAGTCTTATTGAAAGGAGCTAAAGCGCCGAAATTAATTACTAGAGAAATGTTGAAGGAAATGAGACCAGGTACTGTTTTAGTTGATGTGGCCGTAGATCAAGGCGGCTGTATGGAAACTACAAGACCTACAACTCATGAAGACCCAACATACATTATAGATGATATTGTTCATTATTGTGTTGCAAATATGCCAGGAGCTGTACCCTATACATCAACAATTGCATTAACCAATGTTACCTTGTCATACATATTAAAAATTGCAGATAATGGCTGGGAGTTAGCTTGTGATAAAGATACCTCTCTAGCAAAAGGGCTTAATATTGTTAACGGAAAAGTCGTATACAAGGAAATTAGTGATGCCTTTAACTTAGAGAATCTTAAGTTATAATCTATTTTTTTTGCATAATATGCTAACTAAAAGAATGTTATATAATATTTATAAATCTTTTATTTATAATTAAAACTAAACTTATGTGTAATAAATTTAAAGTATTGACACTAAATAAATATAAAACCAACAATTATGAAAAAAATTACTTACTTGCTCGCCGCGTTATTGATTACTTCAAGTTCACTTTTTGCACAAAAACTAGAAAACTCAACGCTCTGGAAAATTACAGGAAATGATTTAAAAGAAGCTTCTTATTTATTTGGAACCATCCATGTTACATGTGATGCTACTTTAAGTGATGAAGTAAAAAACGCTTTAAATCAGACTTCTCAACTCGTATTAGAAATTGATATAGATGACCCTGAAATGCAATCTAAAATGATGAGTAAAATCTTTATGAAAGAAGGAAAAACCTTGAAAGATTTTGTTAATGATCAAGAATATACCATGATTGATTCATTATTGATTAAAAATACAGGAATGTCTGTAAAAATGATGGAAAGGATGAAACCATTCTTTATAGGGGCGTCCTTCCTAGGAAAGCTGATAGATTGCCCTATGCAATCTTTTGAATTAGAATTAATGAAAGTAGCAAAATCTCAAAATGAAGAAATTAAAGGTTTAGAAACTATCGAAGATCAATTAGAAGTATTTGACAATATTCCATACGAAGATCAAATAAAAGATTTATTGAAAAGTGCAAAAGATAACCTCGCATCAGATAAAGAAAAAATTAAATCGCTAATAGAAGTTTACAATAGCCAAGATATCTCAAGGTTATTTCAAATCATGACACAAGATGACGGAGCAACTTCTAAGTATATGGATATATTGTTAGACAATAGAAATAAAAAATGGATTTCTAACATTGAAGACTTTGCAAAAAATCAACCGACTTTCTTTGGAGTAGGAGCTGGGCATTTACCGGGAGAAAATGGAGTAATTAAGCTGTTAAGAAAAGCAGGTTTTACAGTAACTGCCGTAAAACAATAGTCAAAAATATTAAGAATGGAGATCAAAGAGTTGTACTTTTATCATTCCTTTTATTTTCTGATGTATTTATGCATTGTCAGAATTAAAAAAGTCATTATATTTGCAGCCTTAAATTAAACATAAATAAATAACTATTATGAATCATTACGAAACTGTTTTCATTTTGAATCCCGTTTTATCTGATACTCAGATAAAGGAGACAGTACAAAAGTTTGAGGACTATTTGGTTTCTAGAGGTGCCGAAATGATTTCCAAAGAGGACTGGGGCTTAAAAAAATTAGCGTATCCAATCCAAAAGAAAAAAAGTGGGTTTTACCATTTACTTGATTACAAAGTAGCAGGTGAGGCAATTACATCGTTTGAATTAGAATTCAGAAGAGATGACAGCGTTATGCGTTATTTAACTGTAAGGTTAGACAAGCATGCTGAAGCTTGGGCTGAAAAAAGAAGAGAACGTGTTAAATCTACAAAAAAATAAGACATGGCATCTACTATAGAGCAACAAGCAAAAGGAAACAAGCAAGGTGAGGTAAGATACCTAACTCCGCTAGACATTGAAACTAAAAAAGAAGCAAAGTATTGTCGTTTTAAGAAAAACGGCATGAAATACATCGATTATAAAGATGCAAACTTCTTAATGTATTTAGTAAACGAACAGGGTAAAATTTTACCAAGACGTTTAACAGGAACATCACTAAAATATCAACGTAAAGTTGCACAAGCTATTAAAAGAGCTCGTCATTTGGCATTAATGCCATACGTTGGAGATATGTTGAAATAATTAAAGACGTAGAATTATGGAACTGATTTTAAAACAAGACGTAGAAAATTTAGGATTTAAAGATGATGTTGTAACTGTTAAGAATGGTTATGGTAGAAATTACTTAATCCCACACGGACATGCAATGCTAGCTACTGCTTCTGCAAAGAAGGTATTAGCTGAAAATGTAAAGCAAAGAGCTTATAAAGAAGCTAAATTAATTGATGATGCAAATGTAATTGCTGAAACAATTAAAGGATTAGAAATTAAGATTGCTTCTAAAGTTGGATCTGGAGACAAATTATTTGGCTCTGTTAACAACATTAATTTAGCAGATGCCATTGCCAAATCTGGAACTAATATCGATAAAAAGTTTATCAAGGTTGTTGGAGGTTCTGTTAAAAGATTAGGTAAATACGATGCAGCTGTTAGATTACACAGAGAAGTAGTTGCAGATATTACTTTTGAAGTAGTAGCTGAAAAATAATATTATCTTATAGTTAATCATATAAAAGCCCAAGTTAAACTTGGGCTTTTTTTATTTAAGATTTATGAAGTATAGACAACTTACAAAAGAACAATTTGAGTCATTACATAAAGAATTTGCTCAATTTCTAGCAACTCAGAAGATAGATGCTGATAAATGGACAGCACTAAAATCTGAAAACTCTCCAATAGTAAAGGAAGAATTAGAGTTGTTTAGTGATTTGGTTTGGGATGATGTTTTAAACAAGGTTGAGTACTTAGAACACTTTTCTAAAACATCTGTAAACCTTTTTAAATGTGAAAAAGAGGCTGTGTATAGAATTGTTGTCACAATTAATAAAGAAATAGATTTGTTGTCTGAACAAGGATATAAATGGTTGTTAGAAAACCCAAAAGATGCAGCAGTAGATTACCTAAAAGGAAGTAAAATATATTCTAATGAAAAGAATTTAGAAATTTTTGAACTTATTGAAAAAGGAAGTCAAATTGCTAGGGGAGAATTATACGAATATTTTAATCGACTAACATCTTAATTAATTGTTTAGTTCCTTGTTGAGCACCACTTTTTATAATAGTTGTATTTGTATTTTTTGAGATTGAAGGTGCTGGGTCTATAAAGTATATTGGCGTATTAGAAGAAACATAATGAATTAAACTTGCCGCCGGATACACTTGCATGGAAGTGCCAATAATAACCAAAACATCTGCTTGTTTTGTGATTTCTATAGCATTTTCTAATTGGGGTACTGCTTCTCCAAACCAAACAATATGCGGGCGTAATTGATCTCCATTCTTATCAACATCACCTAGATATAAATCTTTTGACCATTCTAAAACAATTTTTTCATTAGTATAGCTTCTCACTTTTCTTAATTCACCATGTAAATGTACTATTTGAGAACTTCCAGCTCTTTCGTGTAAATCATCTACATTTTGAGTAATAATATGAATATTAAAATACTTTTCAAGCTCCTTTAAGTTATGATGTGCATTATTTGGAAGCACATTAAGTAATTGCCTTCTGCGTTGATTATAGAACTCTAAAACAAGTTTAGGGTCTCTCTCAAAAGCTTCTGGAGTGGCAACATCCATTACATTATGCCCTTCCCACAAACCATTTGCATCTCTAAATGTTTGTAAACCACTTTCGGCACTCATTCCAGCACCAGTTAATACCACCATTTTTTTCATAGATATGAATATTAAATTTTAGTATGTTTGTTGTACTATGTTAGACATCAATACAAAGTTACTTACTTATTTAGAAGGTTTTGTAACAGATAAGAGAAAAAAACTTTTTAGAAATATCTTACAAGATAGAACAAGACACTTTACAGTAGTATTAGAAGACATCTACCAACAGCACAATGCAAGTGCAGTTATTAGAAGTTGTGATATCTTTGGGATACAAGATGTTCATGTGATAGAAAACAAGTACAAGAGTAAGGTTTCAAAAAATATTGCCAAGGGTTCCCAAAAATGGCTATCATTTCACAATTACAAGGAAGATACAAACAATACATTAGAGTGTTTAAATTCCTTAAAAAGTAAAGGATATCAAATAATTGCAACAACTCCGCATAATAATTCATGTAGTTTACATGATTTTGATATCTCAAAAAAATCGGCCTTTGTTTTTGGAGTTGAAAAAACGGGTGTTTCAGATTTAGTTATGAATAATGCTGATAAAATTTTAAGAATTCCAATGGTAGGTTTTACTGAAAGCTTAAATATTTCTGTTGCTGCAGCTATAATTCTTGAAAACCTAAGTCATCAACTAAGAAATAGTGCTCTGGATTGGGCATTAACAGTTGAAGAGCAACAAATTTTATATACCAGTTGGATTGAGAAAACGATAAAAAATGTTGATGAAATAAAGGAACGATTTATTAAAAATAATAGTTAAAAGTGTATTGTAAAAATATCACAATATTATTTCTCTAACATAATTGTATCAATTGTAGCAATAGAATCGCAGCGAATGATCCAAAGTTGTAATTCTTTTTCAAGATACTCTCCTGTAATAGCATATTCTGGGCAAGGTTTTTTATGTTGGTTACTTTTTCCAAAATCTACATCACCATTTGAAAGAATAGAACGAATTGTGGTACTATCTAATTTCATTCTTTTCATAGATAATTTAGCACTCTCAGAATAATGAAGTGTTTTTGTTCTAATTGTTTTTAATGTTCTAGCATCCATTCCATAATCAAAAGAAACATCTTTTCCTGTCCAGATAAAGTAAACAATTAAGCTTCCTAAAGATAGTCCTATGAAATAATAAATAAAACGTTTGAATAAATTCATACTGCAAAATTAGGAGTATTTTATGAATATTTAAGATTAAATATGAGGATGTTTTTTACGATTAAGAAGTAAAGTATTTGATATGTTTTTTTATAAGAGTAATAAATTAATATCTCTAAAAGGAAGATCAAACCATGTAGCTACGGTTTTATTTGTTAAAATACCATGATAGAAATACATACCACTACGAAGGCTTTTATCAAATCTAGCAGCATTTTCGAAACCTCCTGATTCTGCGATATCTAGTAAATAAGGTGTAAATAGATTACTAATGGCAAATGAAGCAGTTCTTGAATACCTAGATGGAATGTTTGGCACACAATAATGTATTACACCATGTTTTTCAAATGTTGGTTTAGAGTGAGATGTTGTATTTGAAGTTTCAAAACAACCACCTCTATCAATACTAACATCTACAATAATAGCTCCTTCTTTCATTGTTTCAACTATTGTTTCTGAAACTACAACAGGTGAACGATCTTTCCCTCTGATAGAACCAATAGCAACATCACACCTTCTTAATGATTTAGCCAATGTTTTTGGTTGGATAGTAGAAGTATAAATAGGTGCATTTAGATTGTGTTGAAGTTTTCTGAGTTTGGTTATCGAATTATCAAAAACCTTTACTCTAGCTCCCAGACCTAAAGCAGATCTTGCAGCAAATTCTCCAACAGTTCCCGCACCTAAAATTACAACATCTGTGGGAGGTACCCCTCCAATATTACCTAAAAGGAGTCCATTTCCTTTGTTAAGGTTACTCATTAATTCAGCAGCAATTAAAATTGCAGCAGTTCCTGCAATTTCACTTAATGATTTTACAACTGGATATACACCATGTTCGTCTTTTATGTAATCAAAAGCAACCGCTGTAATTCTTTTTTTAGCTAAGGTTTCAAAATATTCTTTTGTTTGTGTTTTTAATTGAAGTGCAGAAATTAAAACGCTTTGAGGAGTTATCATGGCTATCTCATCAATAGTTGGTGGAGCTACCTTTAAAACAATATTACAAGAGAAAACCTCTTTGGTATCATATGATATTTTTGCACCGGCTTCAGAATATTCGTTATCAGAATAATTAGAGCCTTCACCAGCACCAGCCTCAATTACAACTCTGTGACCATGACTAGTCAAAGCTGAAACCGCATCTGGAGTTAAACAAATTCTCTTTTCTTCAAAAAGAGTTTCTTTAGGAAGTCCAATAAATAATTCTCCTTTTTGCTTTTTAATTTCTAACATTTCTGTTTGAGGAAGTAACTCCTCTTTACTAAATGGAGAGAATGTGCTCATAAAAGTTATTTAAGTTGAATATTTCGTTGTCCATCATCTAATTCACTTAAATGAATGTTTACATAATCTAAAGGTAGTAAATTTTGAATAACTGATGGCCATTCAATAAGACACCATGCATCAGAATCAAAATAATCTTCTACACCAATATTATAAGCTTCTTCTTCATTATTAATTCTGTAAAAGTCAAAATGATATATAGTATGGTTCGTTTTGGTTTTGTATTCATTTACGATAGAAAAAGTGGGAGAACTAGTAATATCATTGGTGCCTAACTCTTTACAGATTTCTTTAATTAATGTAGTTTTTCCAACTCCCATTTCACCATGAAAAAGAAGTATTTTATACTTAGAGTTTTTAATGATATCTTTTGAAACTCTATTTACATCTGATAATGAGTAGTTTTTATTCATGAGTATTGTAAAATTATTTTGGGCTATAAACAGCACAGGGAATTATCATTTCCTCTAAAGAGACACCTCCATGTTGATAGGTGTTTCTATAGTAATTTACAAAATGATTGTAATTGTTTGGATAGGCAAAAAATAAATCTTCTTTTGTAAAAATAAATGGACTATTAAAACTAATACTTGGTAAGAAAATATCTTTTGGGTTTTTTACAGCAAATACATCTTTTTCTGCATATGAAATGCTTTTCCCTGTTTTATATCTTAGGTTAGAACTTATATTTTTATCACCAATTATTTTGGTTGGGTTTTTACAATTAATAGTTCCATGATCTGTAGTAATAATTAGTTTTTGACCAAGTTGCTGAGCTTTTTGAATAATTTCAAATAAAGGGGAGTTTTTAAACCAACTAACTGTTAAAGACCTGTATGCCTTGTCATCTCCAGCTAATTCTTTGATAACCTCCATCTCTGTTTTAGAATGAGATAACATATCTACAAAATTATAGACTAAAACAGTCAAGTCATTTTGTTTTGTTCCATTGTAATTATTTGCTAATTCTTTTCCGTCTTTTAAAGAAGTGATTTTATAATACTCATGTTTAATTGAAAGTTTTAATCTTTTTATTTGAGCACTTAGAAACTCATTTTCAAACATGTTTTTACCACCTTCATCTGTGTCGTTTCTCCAAAATTCTGGATGATTTTTTTCCATTTCAGATGGCATTAAGCCAGAAAAAATGGAATTTCTAGCATACTGAGTTGCAGTAGGAAGTATGCTGTAATAAGAATATTCTTCTTCTTTCTTGTAATAATTATTTATAAATGGTTCTAACATTCTATATTGGTCATATCTTAAATTATCTATAACAACCCATAAAACACCATTTTCTTGAAATAAATTAGGAACAATATAATCGTTAAACAACCTATGAGAAAAAGTAGGACTATCTGAGGAAGTTAAATACTCCTGATAATTTTTCTTAATAAATTTATAAAATAAGTTATTTGCTTCAGACTTCTGACTCTCTAAAATTTCTAACATTCCAGAATCATTAATATTTTCCAATTCTAGTTCCCAATGAACTAATTTTTTATATAAATCTATCCATTCTTCATAAGAATTAACAGACATTAAATCCATTGATATTTTTCGAAATTCTTGCTGATAATTAGAGGTTGTTTTTTCAGAAACTAATCTAGAATGATCTAAATTCTTTTTTAGACTTAGTAAAATTTGATTCGGATTTACAGGTTTTATCAAATAATCAGCAATTTTAGAGCCAATTGCTTCTTCCATAATATATTCTTCTTCACTCTTAGTAATCATTACTACAGGTAAATTAGATCTTATTTGTTTAATCTCGGCCAATGTTTCTAGTCCATTAATACCAGGCATGTTTTCGTCTAGAAATATAATATCAAAATTAGATTCCTTAACAAAGTCAATGGCATCAGTTCCATTAGTACATGTTGTAAGTTTATACCCTTTTTTTTCGAGAAATAAAATATGAGGTTTTAATAAATCTATTTCATCATCAACCCATAAAATTTGAATACTATTCATAAAGCGATCGTTTCATTTAAAACGTTAAAAGTATTTATTTGTTATGGTTTGAATGCTTAGAAAATGATAAATTATTCCTAATAAAGATAGAATCTACTTTGTAAAGAGTAAATTTAGTGTTTAGTTTGTACCAGTAACTCTAAAACAAAGGCTTGAAAAACTCATCAACCAACAAATTAAAAATCTTAAATGATCCTATTTATGGTTTTATTAGAATTCCAAATAGTTTAATTTTTGATATTATTGAGCATGCTAGTTTTCAACGTTTAAGAAGAGTCTCACAAATGGGGTTTTCTAATTTAGTCTACCCAGGAGCCAATCACACTCGTTTTCATCATGCATTGGGTTGTTTACACCTCATGCAGAAAACAATTAATGTATTAAGAGTTAAAGGTGTAAATGTTTCAGAAGAAGAAGAAAACGCGTTGTGTATTGCAATTTTGCTTCATGACATTGGCCATGGTGCTTTCTCTCATGCTTTAGAGCACAGTATTGTTACAGGAATTACTCATGAAGAGATTTCATTAAAGTATATGCAGAAGCTAAATGAAGAGTTTACAGGTCAGTTAGATTTAGCAATAGAAATTTTTACTGGAAAATATCCTCGATTTTTTTTACAACAATTAATTTCTAGTCAATTAGACATAGATAGGTTAGATTATCTGAAAAGAGATAGTTTTTATACCGGTGTTGCAGAAGGAAACATAAGTTCAGATAGATTAATTGCCATGATGAATGTAGTTGATGATGAGTTGGTTATTGAAAAAAAAGGAATTTATTCTGTTGAGAAGTTTTTAATAGCCAGAAGGTTAATGTATTGGCAAGTATATTTACATAAAACAAGTTTAGTGGCAGAGCACATGCTCGTTAAAGTATTAATGAGGGCAAAAGAGTTAGCTGAAAAAAACATAGAATTATTTAGTAGCTCTTCCTTGCATTTTTTCTTGTATAATAAGACGAATAAAGAAAATTTTGATACAGTAGTTCTAGAATTGTTTTCTAAATTAGATGATTATGATATATTATCAGCAATTAAAGAATGGACTAATCATTCTGATAAAATAATTTCTAATTTAGCAACGATGATCGTAAACAGAGATCTTCTAAAAATTGAAATTTATGATCAAGAGGTCTCAGAAGATTATTTGTTAACCAATATGCATAAATTAATGAATACCTCAAGTTTAACAAAAAAAGAAGTGTCGTATTTTGTATTTAAAGGAGCTATTTCCAACCAAGCATATAATAAACTTCAACCTATAAAGATTGTAAATAAAAAAGGTGATTTAGAAGATATTGTGGAAGCATCTGATCAATTAAATTTACAAGCGCTCTCTAAACCAGTGAGAAAATTTTTTATATGTTATCCTAAGAAAATGGAATTAGCCTAATCTTACATTTTTTTATACTTTTGCAAAAGATGAAATTTACAGCCAAACAAATAGCTCAGATCTTAGAAGGTGAAATTGAAGGTAATCCAGAAGCCGAAGTTTCTAGACTTTCTAAAATAGAAGAAGGCATAAACGGATCACTTACTTTCTTATCTAACCCAAAATACAATTCTTATTTATATACTACAAAAGCTTCCATAACTATTGTTAATAATACGTTTAAGCTAGACAAAGAAGTGAGCACAACGTTAATTAGAGTGAAGGATGCTTATAAAGCGTTTTCTAAATTATTAGAATTTTACAATCAAGTAAAGCATAACAAGCAAGGAAGAGAAGAACCACATTTTGTTTCAAATACAGCCTCTATTGGTAAAGATGAATATATTGGTGCATTTAGTTACATAGGTGAGAATGTTGTGATTGGTGAGAATGTAAAAATATACCCTAACTCATATATTGGAGACAATGTAACCATTGGAAAAAACTGCTTAATTTTTGCTGGAGTAAAAATTTATTCTGAAACAGAAATAGGAAATGATTGTACGTTTCATTCAGGATGTATTATTGGTTCAGATGGATTTGGTTTTACCCCAAATGAACATGGTGAATTTGTTAAAATTCCTCAGACAGGAAATGTAATCATAGAAAATAATGTAGATATTGGCTCAAGTTCTACCATAGATAGAGCTACATTAGGAGCTACAATTTTAAGAAGTGGAGTTAAATTAGACAATCAAGTTCAGATTGCTCATAATGTTGAAATTGGTAAAAACACTGTAATTGCAGCCCAAACTGGAGTTGCAGGATCTACCAAAGTAGGAGAGGGATGTATGATTGGAGGACAAGTAGGAATTGCTGGACATTTAACTTTGGGGAATTTTCTTAAAATTCAAGCACAATCTGGAATTTCAAAAAATTTAAAAGATTATGAGACTGTTCAAGGGTCACCTGCTTTTGGATATTCAGATTATTATAAATCTTATGTGCATTTTAAAAACCTGCCTAAATTGGTAAATAAAATAGATAAGATAGAAAAAGAGATTAATACTCAAAATTTAAATGATGAGTAAAAAACAAAAAACAATACAAAACGAAGTCAGTTTATCTGGTGTTGGATTGCATACCGGAAACGAAGTTAAAATGACTTTTAAGCCTGCTCCTGAAAACCATGGTTTTGCTTTTAAAAGAGTAGATTTACAAGGTTGCCCAACTATTGAAGCGAAGGCTGAATACGTTGTAAATACACAAAGGGGAACTAACCTAGAAAAAAATGGTGTTTTAATTCAGACTTCAGAACATGTTTTAGCCGCAGCAGTTGGATTAGATCTAGACAATTTAATTATTGAGATTAATGCTTCTGAACCTCCTATAATGGATGGTTCATCAAAGTTTTTTGTAAAAGCATTAGAAAAAGCAGGAATTAAAGAATTAGATGCACAAATTGAAGAATATATTGTCAAAGAGATTATTTCTCATAAAGACGAAATATCAGGAAGTGAGATAATTTTAATGCCTTCTGATGAATATCAAATTACCACTATGGTAGATTTTGGAACTAAAATTTTAGGAACACAAAACGCTACTTTAGAGCATATGTCAGAGTTTAAAGAAGAAATTGCAGATGCCAGAACCTTTAGTTTTCTTCATGAGATAGAAATGTTGTTAGAGAATGATCTTATTAAAGGTGGTGATTTAAATAATGCTATTGTTTATGTAGACAAGGAGCTTTCTGAGGCAACCATGCAAAAACTAAAAAAAGCATTTAAAAAAGATGATATTAAAATTAAATCTAATGGTATTTTAGATAATTTAAATTTACATTGGGCAAATGAAGCTGCTAGACATAAACTTTTAGATGTCATAGGAGATTTAGCATTAACCGGTACCAGAATTAGAGGGAAAGTTATCGCAAACAAACCAGGGCATCTTGTTAATACCCAGTTTGCTAAAAAATTAGCGAAAATAATAAAGATTGAAAAAAGAAATAATATTCCTCAAGTAGATTTAAACGAGCCTCCTTTGATGGATATTCATCAAATTATGGAAATTTTACCACATAGACCTCCATTTTTATTTGTTGACAGAATCATTGAACTATCTGACAAGCATGTAGTAGGAATGAAGAATGTAACAATGAATGAAGATTTTTTTGTTGGTCATTTCCCTGGAGCTCCAGTAATGCCTGGTGTTTTACAAGTAGAAGCAATGGCTCAATGTGGTGGGATTCTAGTTTTAAGCACTGTTCCAGATCCAGAAAATTACTTGACTTACTTTATGAAAATAGACAAAGTTAAATTCAAACAAAAAGTACTGCCTGGAGATACTTTAATTTTTAAAGCTGAGTTAATAACCCCTATAAGAAGAGGTATTGCTCATATGCAATCTTATGGATATGCAAACGGTAAATTAGTGGTTGAAGCAGAATTGATGGCACAAATATCTAAAAGAAAACAATAATGAATCAACCATTAGCATACGTTCATCCACAAGCAAAAATAGCCAGAAATGTAGTTATTGAGCCTTTTACAACCATACACGCTAATGTCCATATAGGATCAGGAACATGGATTGGTTCTAATGTAACCATTATGGAAGGAGCTAGAATCGGTAAAAATTGCAGAATTTTTCCTGGTGCAGTGATATCAGCAATTCCACAAGATTTAAAATTTGAAGGAGAAGATTCACTAACCGTCATAGGAGATAACACAACAGTTCGTGAGTGTGTTACAATTAATAGAGGTACAAGTGCTTCTGGTGAAACTAGAATTGGAAAAGATGTGTTAATTATGGCAACTGTTCATATTGCACATGATTGTGTTATTGGTGATAACGCTATCATTGTAAATGGAGTTGCTCTAGCTGGTCATGTAACCATTGGAGATTATGCCATTATTGGTGGTTTGGCTGCAATTCATCAATTTATTCATATTGGAGATCATGCAATGGTTTCTGGTGGATCTCTAGTTAGAAAAGATGTGCCTCCTTATACTAAAGCAGCAAAAGAACCTTTATCTTATGTTGGAATTAATTCTATTGGCTTAAGACGTAGAGGTTTTTCAACCGAAAAAATTAGTGAAATACAGAATATTTATAGAATACTGTATCAAAAGAACTACAATACTTCCCAAGCCGTTGGTAAAATTGAAGCAGAAATGGAAGCAACTTCAGAGAGAGATGAAATATTACTATTCATTCGTAATTCACAAAGAGGTATTATGAAAGGATATTGGGGAGGTTAATTAGATTTATAGTAACCATTTTAAACATTAAACAAGCATACGATACTATGGCAACAACATCAGATATTAGAAACGGATTATGCATAAAGTATAACAATGATATTTATAAAGTAATAGAATTTTTACATGTAAAACCAGGAAAAGGCCCTGCTTTTGTTAGAACAAAGTTAAAAAGTGTTACTAATGGAAAAGTAATAGATAATACATTTCCTGCTGGAAGAAAAATTGAAGATGTTCGTGTAGAGACTCATAAGTTTCAATATTTATATAATGAAGGAGAAACCTATCACTTTATGAATAATGACGATTATAGCCAGATTGAAATACAAAAAAACACGTTAGATTCACCAGATTTAATGAAAGAAGGTGAAACAGTGACCATTATTATTAATTCTGAAGATGATATGCCATTGTCTGTAGATATGCCAGCAAGTGTAGTATTAGAAGTGATTCATACAGAACCCGGTATTAAAGGAAATACAGCGACTAACGCAACCAAGCCCGCAAAAGTAGAATCGGGAGCCACTGTAAATGTTCCTCTTTTTATCAATGAAGGAGATAAAATAAAAGTAGAAACGACCAAAGGAACCTACCAAGAAAGAATTAAAGCATAAACATTCTTCAATGAAATTTAAATCTGTTCAAACATTACAAAAAATAGCAAGCTTAATTGATGCAACATTTGTTGGTGAATCAGATTTTAAAATTTCAGGAATTAATGAAATTCATGTTGTAGAAGCTGGTGATATTGTTTTTGTAGATCACCCAAAATATTATGAAAAAGCGTTAAATTCTGAGGCAACAATTATCTTAATAAATAAAGAGGTTGATTGCCCAGAAGGAAAATCACTTCTAATTTCAGACAATCCGTTTCGAGATTTCAACAAAATAACAAAACACTTTAGCCCTTTTATTA
>OJCB01000047.1_pt1 | contig 60323 bp, 46 predicted proteins | sample 1591501 | NCBI WGS metagenome assembly OJCB01 (sample SAMN05416813, study PRJEB24817) | seawater metagenome | isolation source: Sea water | place: Canada:Atlantic | collected 2013-07 | reverse complement strand
CGAGATCAGCCTCGGTCTCGTGGGCTCGGAGATGTGTATAAGAGACAGGGATTTAACTGGTTGGGTTTGGTTGGCCACTGACCGGGGGTTAAACAAATTCGACGGATTCAAGACAATCGAATTCCGGGCGGAACAATCCAATCCCAATTCGCTGAGTAGCAACAAGCTAACTTGCCTTGCACAAGCCAATTCCGGTGAAAAATCGCTCTGGATTGGCACGAGTGACGCAGGCTTGAATCGGCTCGATCCGGTAACGGAGCAGATTACTGTTTATGACACCTCCCGGAGTCACTCCAAGGCATTACTGAGCGACTCAATTCTCCAGCTCGCTGTTACCGGAGACAAATTCCTTTGGATTGGCACATCAAAAGGGCTGAACGTCATGAATCTGATGACCCAGAGTATCCGGGCTTTTAAAGGGGAATTGGAAAATGCCCGAATCACCTGTATCCGCGCAGTTTCTGAGGAGGAAAGCTGGGTAGGAACCGCTGAAGGAGGACTCTATCGCTGGAGCCCGGCCGATTCAGATTTTTCCCGTGTATGGTCCGGTTCGGCTCCGATCACTTCGATAATCAGTGACAGTCGCAATGAAATGTGGATCGGAACCCAGGGAATGGGACTGTACCGTTACACTCCGGGCAGCAAAACCGGCCCGATTCCATCCAGTCTTCAGGCAAAAGACATTTCCTCCATTTTCAATGACTCGAATGGAGACCTCTGGGTTGGAACCACTCAGGGGCTGGCGAGGTTGCAACGTGGAGCAGGATCTTTCACCCTCTTTGTCAATCAGGCCCGGAGTTCAGACAGCCTTCCTGACAATCACATTCACGCCATTTTCGAAGGCCAGGCCCGCATGCTCTGGGTCGCCACTGAAAACGGAGGGCTTGGCCGGTTCAGTCTCGACCGGTATTGGTTCCCGCACATTCGCGAATCATCTATCAGTGAATCAGGTCTCCCCCATTCTTCGATCTGGGGGATGTCAAGCGGGCGCCAGGGCACCGTCTGGATCGGAACAGAAGCCGGTCTTGGAGAATGGATTCCTGAAGAAAACTTCATCAATTTGCCGCTTCGGGGGAAGGAATTCAGTGAGGTCTACACCACTGCCGTCTATGAAGATTCGAAGGGCCGTCTCTGGGTTGGAACAAAAGGTGAGGGGCTCATTCTCCGACTACAAGATGGAAGCATCACCCGTTTCAGAAATAATCCCGAAACGCCCCCAACGATTGGTCACAACTACATTTCCGCGATTCACGAGACAGAGGATAATCAGATTTTGATCGGAACCTGGGGTGCAGGAGTCTTCGAATATGAAGAGGCAAGCCAGCAGTTTCGATTTGCCCCCATGGTTCAGGGAAATTCACCGCAGTTTGTAACTCAAATCAGTCAGGATGAGGAAAAGCATATCTGGATTGCCAGTCGGGAAGGTCTCTTTGTTCTTCCGAATGCACAGAAAACCATTCTTGAATATCGGGAAGCCTTCGAGGAAGCCGGGGAACTGTCTTCAAATGCAATCACCAGCATCCGCCCGGGCGGGAACGGAATTCTCTGGGTTGGTACAGAAGACTCCGGTCTCAACCGCCTTCGCATTCCCGGCGGGGAAACCCAGTATTTGAACAGCAACAACTCTGATCTTCCGGATGACGCAATTCGTTCCCTCTTGATTGATAATCTCGGGATTTTATGGATTGCGACCCGGCTGGGGATCTCCCGTTATCACACGGCAAACAACAGGGTTCGAAATTTTGGAGTCGAGGACGGGCTTCAAAAAAACGGGTACCACCGAAACTCAGCCGCCATTGGAGCGGACGGTAAACTCTATTTCGGCGGCGTTGACGGATTCAATATCGTAAACCCGGATCCGGCAACACTTCCTCAAATCGAGCAGCTCCCCACACCGGTCCTGACAGGATTTGAATATTTCGGAGAAAGGGTAAAACCCGGTCCCGGTAAAATCCTTGAAAAGCCAATTGCTTCAGCGAAATCCATCGATCTCCCTTATGACAAACGTAACCGCTTCGCGATTCAATTCGCGAATCTCGATTACCGTTTCCCTGATCGGGGCTTCTTCCGTTACAAGCTGGACAATTTTGAATTCGAGTGGAACACGGCTGATGACTCGCGAAAGGCAGCGTATCCCAGCCTCCAGCCCGGCAGTTACAGATTTCATCTTCAGACGTCCGCTGATGGAAAAAACTGGTCAGAAAATGAAGCGCAGGTAGATATCATCATTTCACCTCCTTTCTGGAAGACCTGGTGGGCAAGAGTTGGAGCGTTCATTTTCGCTATCGTGGGAACGGTTTTCACTTCCCGATTTTTCATTCGGTCACGCACCGAACTTCTTCAACGGCGTGAAGAAAAGATCCGCTCTCAGAGAGACCGGGCCGAAGCAGCGCTGGCCCGTGAGCTTCAAAACTCTCTATTGATCGAACGAGCCACCAGAGAATTTCACGCAAGCCGGAGTGAAGGAAATATTTTAACGGAATCACTGAAAGGACTCGCAGATCGATTCGATGCTACTCAATGTCTTGTCCATCACATCCGGGACGACGGCGAAGGTGCCCAGGTTCTCAAGTTAATTGGTAGTTACAGCGCGGAGGGCTACCCCTTGATCAATCTTTTCCCCCTGGATCCTGAACAGTTGCTGATCCGGCAGATTCTTCAATCGGACCAGCCCTACTTCACTGATATCAACAAATCACTGCCTGATGATTTGCGAGAGAACCTCGACCGGTTTGGTGCGCAGTCCATGTTGACCGTAAGAACAAATTTCAATGACACGCCAAACGGATTGATCACCCTTTTACAAACGAAAGATCACCGTATTTGGGACAACAATGATACCACCCTGCTCAATGCCCTGTCGCCGCAGTTCGGAATGGCAATCGCTCAACTCGATCTCTCAGAAAAAGAGGAAATACACCGTACCCAACTGGAAGAATCGAGAAAGAATGCTGAAATTGCTAATATAGCCAAAACTGATTTCCTGGCCAAAATGACCCATGAACTGAGAACACCTCTCAATGCCATCATCGGTTTTTCAGAGATGATTCAGGAAGACAAAACCCTCGGCTCCCGTCAACGCCAGATGATCGACATTGTGAACAACAGCGGTGAGCATCTCCTCGATGTCATCAATGATATTCTCGACGTTTCTAAGATCGAAGCTGGAAAGGCAGAGAAGAAGGAAGAGCTTTTCGAACTCTCCACCCTCCTCCGCTCGGTCTATGAAATGCTTCGTCTGCAGGCAAAAACAAAGGAGATCACCCTCGAAATCGTAGCGGAAACCAGTTTGCCCGGCACCATCAAGGCAGACCGCAGTAAGCTGCGTCAGACTTTGATCAACCTACTCAACAACGCGATCAAGTTTACCGAAGACGGAGGGACCACCCTTTCAGTCAAAGCATCGGCACTTGGAGAGCCGGAGGAAATCGATGGAAAGATGAGCCGTCCAGTCAGGGTTCATTTTGAAATTCGCGACACCGGAATCGGAATTTCCGAAGAAGACATTTCCAAGCTTTTCAAATCCTACTCTCAGACTGAGTCCGGGAAAGCATCGGCCGAAGGCACAGGCCTCGGGCTGACAATTGCCAAAAGCTTTGTCGAGCTGATGGGGGGTAAAATTTCTGTGGAATCAACTGTTGGAGAAGGCACGGCTTTCGGGTTTTACATCGACTGTTCGGAATTTGCTCCTGGTGAAGGACAGACGGAGGACACGACGCTTGCGGTAACCGAAAGAAACGTTTCGCAAATATCCGGTCATGTCTCGAATCTCGATCCGGTCAGAATTCTAATCGCTGAAGACCAGCCGACCAACCGCCTGCTACTTCGTAAGATTCTTGAAAAAGCCGGATTCAGTGTCGAAGAAGCGCACAATGGCGAAGATGCGGTCGACCGTTGGAGAACATGGAATCCGCACTTGATCTTCATGGATGAGGACATGCCGATTATGAGGGGCAGCGAAGCAACGCGCCTGATCAAATCAGAGACGGACTCAGGAGAAAACAATCCCATAATAGTTTCCCTGACTGCCTACGCAATGGATCAAGCCCGCCAATTGGCGATGGACTCAGGAAGCCAGGATTTCGTTGCCAAACCATTCAAATCGCACGAACTCTACAGCGTCATTTCCAAGCATCTGGAAGTCGACTACATTTTCGACGAAGTCGCCTGAGAAGGAAACCTCTAGCGATCATCGCGGCCAAGCACCTCGTATTGACCTGCCACTTTGCTGGCGATACAATCTTTGCTCGCTTCCACCCATTCCGCAAAATGTGCGCTCGCTTTGTGCTCCAAAAAAGCATCGCGACTGGTGTAGAGTTCGTAAATCGCAAACTTATCCGGATCGTCGACATGCCGGGACCATTCCCACTTCAGGCAATCCGACTCTTTTCTCGAACCGACAGCATTCCCCTCCAGCGCCTCAATTAACTGGTCTGCTTTTCCCGGAACGGCTTCGATGGTGACAACTACTGCTAACATGCTTTCTCTTTTAGGTGGAAATACCATTCACTGCAAGTTGAGGTTTTCCCGGCCCCCTTCTTCTGCGAGGATTGCGATTATTCATTCATGAAGGCCTACCTGCAGACAATGCGTTTCGACCACTGGTTGAAAAACGTTTTCCTGATCTTTGGACACACTGTCGCAGTCGTCCTGGCGCTGGATTTTGCAATCACCGGGAAACTTTTGATGACCGGTTTGCTCAGTCTTGTACCCGTGTGCTTGATCGCCTCAGCAAACTACGTTCTCAATGAGATTCTCGATGCTCCCTTCGACCGGCTTCACCCCACAAAACGCAGCCGCCCTCTCGCTTCGAATCGCGTTAAGGCGTCACGACTCTGGCTGCTCTTCATTGGCCTGACGGCTGCAGGATTTCTCTGCGCTGCCGCGTGGTTTGAGAATTCCGGCTACCACATTGCATTATTGCTCCTATTCCTCAACGGCCTCCTCTACAATGTCAGACCCGCTCGATTAAAAGACCGTGCCTTTGTTGATGTGATTGCAGAATCTTTTAACAATCCAATTCGACTCTGGTTGGGATGGTTTGCCCTGGTTCCGTTCGCCGAGTTTCCACCGCTCTCCATCACCCTCGCATGGTGGAGTTTCGGGGGGCTGTTAATGACAGGGAAACGCTATGCGGAATACCGATTCATCGATAACCATGAGGTCAGTGGAAACTACCGAAAATCGTTCCGAAAGTATTCCGAGAATTCCTTGATCATTGCGATGATCACCTACGCCAACTTGTTCTGCTTCAGCTCAGGGTGGGCAGTTTGTCAGTATCCCCCATTGAACAATCTCATCTTTGTTTTTCCGCTGATCATTGTAGCCGTAATGGCCTATTTCCAGACCGCACTCAGTCGGAAAGGAGTTCGGCTGGAACCCGAACAGATGATGCGACGACCCGTGATCGTAGTCTGCACAATCCTCACCTGCCTACTCACCTACGCTCTTGTGGCAGCACACAGAAATGAATCTTTCCGAATCAAGGAATGGTTCGGAGCGCCGGATTATTCCTCCGGCTCTGAAATGAAAATCGAAAACTCCTAGAGTCCCATTCCGGGTGGGAGGCCCATTCCCGCGGTCACCTTGCCCATCTCTGCCTCACTGATTGCCTTGCCCTGTTCGATTGCCTGTTTTACACCGCTCAACACAAGGTCTTCGAGAATTTCAACATCTTCAGGATCGACAACCGAAGGGTCGATCTTGATTTCCAGAACATCTCCGGCGCCATTGGCTTTGACGGTCACTTTACCGCCTCCAACACTTGCCTCGACTTCCTGTTCGGCAACTTCTGCCTGCATCTCAGCCATCTTTTTTTGCATCTGCTGAGCCTGCTTCATCATTTTTGCTATATTCATACCTGGTAAATTCGGGGTCCTCTGTTTTTTGGATCTTCTAATTATTTCGAATCTTCCGTCGGGAGAATTCTTGCCTGAAAAACTTCCATCGCCTCTTTGATGAGGGGATCATCACTGAAATCCTCTTTAACTTCCGGCTCCACTTCTAATGGGGCCTGTTGCGCGATCTCCGCCGCCTGAGCAGCAGCTTCCTGCTCAACTTCTTCAGGAGTTGCCTGCTCCTCTTCTTCCTCGATTTCCAAAGGAGTAAGATCATCACTGACTTCAATGAGGACCTTTAGATCACTGCCCGCCATTTTGGAGATCTGCTCCTGAATGAACGACTCGTGATGAGAAAGCGATTCGCGGTAAAAACGTTGTTCCGTCGGATAACCAATCGCGAACTCGCCATCCTCGTGACGCAAAAACTGAGCAGCATCAAGCCACATACTGAGGACAGGACGCTCGGCAATCAATTCATTGCGCCCGGCTTCCCAAAGTGCGGCACCACTGAGGGGCCCACTTGGCATCGGAACCGGAACTTCTTCAGGCACCGCTGTTGGTTGCACGGTTTCCACTTTGTTCTCCGTTTCCTGCGATGCTGGTTCGACAGTTTGTGGATCCGGTTCAAGCGGAACAGGATCCGCGCTTCGTTCCTCAGCTTCACTTGATTCGACCGGGGGAGAGACCACGGCAATTTTCTCGATGGAGGCAGCAGGCTCTGCTGCACGTTGCGTTACCGGAGAAGTTGTCGTCGCTGAGGATGCGGCGGACTCAGGAAGTTTCTCAGCAGCCAGCGCGGCATTCGAAACGAGAGCAATCACGTCTTCGATCGCCGTCTCACCGAGTATTTGAATCGCCTTGATCGCCGCAATCTCAAGATGAAGCTTCTTATTGGGCGCCCACTTCATTTTGGCATCCGTCTCGGCAAGAAGATCAATAATCTTTAAGAGGCGTCCCGTCGTGATCTTGTCGGCGTGGATCTTCAACACTTCAGCGAGTTCAGGAGGAACGTCACTGCCCTTGGAATCCGGATCGACTTTCAAGACAAGAATATGCCGAAAATGCCCGATGAGATCGGCGAGCAGCTTCGAAAGGTCTTTTCCGGACTCACCATGTTGATAAACGTTTTCCAAGGCTGCCGCATTGTCCCGATCCAGAACCAGGCCCGCTAAATCACTGATCGACTCGGCCGAGTTAAATCCAAAAATCTCAAGGACGTTCGATTCTTCAATCGAGTTACCACAGAATGCGACCAGTTGATCAAGCATCGACTGAGCGTCTCTCATACCTCCATCAGCTCCTTTTGCGATCGCAAAAGCTGCTGCGTCAGTGATGACAATGCCTTCTTTTTCAGCAATGAATTTCAGGTGCGTAGCAATGATATCCGTCGGGATTCGACGAAGATCAAAACGCTGACAACGGCTGATGATCGTCGGAAGAATTTTCTGCGCTTCGGTCGTCGCAAAAATAAACTTCACGTGTGGCGGCGGCTCTTCGAGCGTCTTCAGCAAAGCATTGAACGCCGCCGTTGAGAGCATGTGAACCTCATCAATGTAGTAAATCTTGAACTGTCCTGACGAAGGAGCGAACTGAACCGTTTCCCGCAAATCACGAACCTGGTCCACTCCGTTGTTTGAAGCACCATCAATTTCAAGGACGTCGAGGCTGTTTCCTTCGGCAATCTCTGCGCAAATGGGATCATCCGGATCAAAATCCACTTTAGGACCGTCGGGACAATTCAAGGCCTTCGCCAGAATCCTCGCGGTTGATGTCTTTCCTGTCCCGCGGGGCCCGACAAAAAGATACGCATGGGCCAAACGCTCCTGCTCGATGGCATTTCGAAGAGTTTGAACCACGTGATCCTGACCCAGCACATCGTCAAAAGTGCGGGGGCGGTATTTCCGGGCAAAAACCTGATAACTGGGCTGATCGCTCACCCCGTCACTGTAGATAGATTTTCACGAAGGAAAATGAAGAATAATGATTTTTTTCGTCCGTTCAGCGATTCAACTCTGATGCGCCTTAAAGCGGGCCAGAGTTTCCTCCCTTTCCGCAGAATGATCCACCATGGGCAATGGATAACCGTCCGCTATGGGTCGTTCATCTTCAGAAGGTTTCGCAAACCGGGCCGGCGCAACTTTCTCCAATTCCGGAATCCACCGCTTCACATACTCCCCATCGGGGTCGTGGCGGCTGCACTGGGTCCAAGGATTTTGAATGCGGAAATAAGGCGCTGCATCCGCCCCCGTGCCTGCAGACCATTGCCAACCCCCGTTATTATTGGCAATTTCTCCATCGATAAGGTGCCGCATGAAGTGGGCTTCACCATGCCGCCAATGGATATGCAGATCTTTAGTCAGGAACATTGCCGTGATCATTCGAACCCGGTTGTGCATGTAACCGCTTGCCTTGAGCTGCCTCATTCCCGCATCAACAATCGGAAAACCGGTCCTCCCCTCCTGCCATTTCTCAAACCGGTCATCATTCCCCGGGTCATCCCATTTCAGACCTCGCCATTTCTCATTGAAATCAGTTTCGAGAACTTCCGGAAAATGCCAGAGAATCCCCATAAAAAATTCACGCCATGCCAACTGCTTCTGAAAAGTGTGAATTGATTTGCGGGACGATTCGGATCGGGCCGCAGAAAGCGCATTCTCGGCTTCCTGAAACACTTCCCGGACAGAAATGGTTCCATACCTTAAATCTGCGCCGAGTCGAGAGGTCGCATCAGCGGAGGGACTGTCCCGGGTCTCTGCGTAATGACGAATGCCTTTGTCGACAGCTTCGCGAAGCCTTTTCCGGGCCGCCTTCTCTCCAGCTGCAAGTTGTTCGATACCCGGCTCTCTGAGCCCCCAGTCGGAAAGTTCCGGAAGATCCCCTGCCTGAATACGGGCTGGAGTATCCAGTTTTGTGACTCGAGTCATGGACCCGGGCTTATCCAGCTCGAACCACTTTCTCGAGAAGGGAGTGTACACTTTGTAGGGCTCGCCTTTTCCAGTCTTCACCTCGTCAGGTCCGTGGAGGGTGACATCATCAAACTCATGGAAATCGATTCCGATGGAATGACAGATTTCCTTCAGCTCCTTTTCCACTTTTCTGCCATGAGGATCCGGATCCCGATTCCAGAAAATTGCCCCGACTTCAAATTCGCGGATTAATTTTTCCAATTCCTCCGTCGCCTTACCCCGCCGAACGATCAGCTTACCGCCGGCCTGCTTCAGATTCTTCGAAAGCGAATCAAGACATCCACATAGAAACTGCTGACGGCCCGCCCCTGTCCAATGGTGCCCTTTCTTCCATCGGTTTACGACATAGACAGGAATCACGGACTCCGAGCTGTCGACCGCATTTCTCAGAGAGAGGTTGTCGGATAAACGGAGATCGCGGCGGAACCAGTGGATAGAGGTCTTGTAATTTCCCATGATGGACCCTTTCGATACGTTTCCCGACTCAAAGAAGACGAATCAATACTCACTTATCGACACCACAAGCGGGCCTTATCCAGCCACTCGTCCGGGGAGAGTTGATCACCTGTAGCTGAGAGTTTCCGATAAAAACCCGCCTGATCTTCCTTCCCTCTTTTTTCTGCACCTTTGGCAAGTATGGCAGACTTTGAGCGAATCCCCTCACAGATCAGTTGAGTCTCTTCAGGCTTCAGGACCGCGTTCTTCAAAAGATTAAGCAATGCCCAAACCCGGAAGCGGTCCATCGCTGGAACGAGAAAGGATAGCTGATCAGAATGTCCACCTTCTTTCGAAATTAACGGGCCACCCGGGATCAGTCCGACCTCTTCATCAGCGGTAATCCTCAGCCACAGCTCGTAGTCTTCACATACTCTGAAGGCAGGATCAAACCCACCGGTTTCATCCCACAAATCACGCCTCATCATGACGCATGAAGGACCTATCGAACACCGCTCAATACTGTCAGCAAAAAGGTTCCCGCCCTTTTGCACCCAGTGCGCCGGTTTCTTTACGGGACCACCATCTCTGTGCCATTGCTCTTCAACCTGGGAAATTCGAACTGAGGGATTCTCAAGATGCCAGGCCAATTGAACCTCCAGTTTCCCCGGATACCAGAAATCGTCGGAGTCCAGGAAACAAACCCAATCGCTTGATAAGACTTCCACACCGGCATTCCGGCAATAAGCAGGCCCGGAATTCTCATCCAGGCTCAGCCAACGGTGACCCGCATTTTCGACCGCTGATCGAACTGAGCTTAGATCTTCCGTTGATGCGTCATCCACTACAACCAATTGAAGATCAATACCATCCTTCGACTGTATGCTTTGAACGGCCCGCTCCAGCATCTCAGGTCGATTAAAAACCGGAATGACTACCCCAACCGAACCTTTCATTTCATCCACGATTTTGAATTTGTAAGAATCCTTTTTCAGTGTTCCTTTTTGCAAAAGCGATCGATTTCCCATTTCGCCAGACTAATGAGTGACACAGAAGAGGAAAAGAACAACGGAACTCCGGATGACTACAAGATGCCGGAAGGTATTCCTGCGCCCCCTCTTCCCAAACCTGATTCATTTGATCTGAAGGATCTGGACGAGGGGTCAAGCGAAGTCTATTCAAAGAAAGCCGGAAAAGGGAAAAAGATTGAAGCAAAGGAACGGTCTCACCCCACCGATGTCTACAATAAATCGGTGAACGCCAGCAAGGGGGGCGGAGCCGGAAAAAAAGCCTGTGGATGTCTGGGCTGCCTCGGAGTCGTTGCCCTCGCAATTTGTGCTCTTATCGGTGGCTTATTTTACTATTGTGCCGGGGACCTGATGACAAGAGGATACAAAGTCGTACAGCTGCCAACTGGAGAACAAACTCTCAACGTTTCGCCCACAGAGCCTACATTCTATATCGGAACAATGGGAACCAAAGTGACTTACGACGTTGCCAACACGGAATCTCCAATTGCCATTCTTGCTGCTGAAATCGTCGTCTCAGGTGATTTCCTGGAAAACGCCAGCTTTCGCGCAATCAAAGTTATCGGAAAAGACAATGCCAGGTTTGCCAAAGACCTCAATATTATCGCCGCTGAGTTTTCTGACGAAGGCGTCAGTATTCGCGGAGACCTGACTGGACGGGTAATTCAGAACAAATAGAAACAGGAATCGAAAATTATGGTGGAAATCAATGCAATCTACGAAGGTGACCTTCGAAGCACAGCTACTCACGGACCATCCGGGGCAGTCCTGCAAACGGATGCACCGGTCGACAATCACGGCAAGGGCGAGAGCTACTCCCCGACGGACCTTCTCGCCACCGCACTTGGAACCTGCATGATGACGATCATGGGCATCTACGCCAACGGCCGGGATCTTGATATCAAAGGAACAAGCGTAAAAGTCTTTAAGGAAATGACTCCCGAGGCTCCCAGAAGAATTTCAAAGCTGACAACGGAGATCAATGTTCCCCTACCTGCAGACTCTGAGCATATCGCCGGTCTGGAAAAGGCGGCCTTAAGCTGCCCGGTTCATCTCAGTCTTCATCCGGATATTGAGAAACCGATTACCTGGAACTGGGTAGGATAAAGTTTGACCAGGTTCACGGGGTTTTGAAACTATAGGATCGATTGATCCCGAAACTCCACTCGGAGTCGACTGAAGCTCAACTCTACATTCGCGAACACCGTTCATTTCATTTTTCATGAGTGGCTAGACAGAGTGCTTGTTAAAGCCTGCCTCAATCAATCTCAAACAGGCCGCTCTCACCTCTTCCGGAATTTTCTGCGGTATTTGGAATCCCAGTTCGGGATATTTTTGAATCCGCTCGATGTCCCCTACCATCTCATTGATGAGGGCCTCCAGAGGATGCTCAGCCATTGGCTGAGCCGTAAATTGAAACTGAGGACAGTCGGTGAACCACTCGATCTCCGGCCAAACTTTTGAAGCCGTCGCGAAGGCTCGCCGAATCGTGTTTGGCTTCGTCACCACTACTATTTTTCTGACTTCTGTCCCCTGAGATTCCAACAGCCTCCGGGTAAGCGAAATATTCTCCCCGATGTTTGTTGCTTCCGTTTCTCTGAAAATTGCCTCTTCGGGCACTCCTCTCTCGAGGGCTCTCTCCGCAAAAACCTCTGCCTCAGGTCGATCCCATTTTTCACGGGTCCAGTTTCCCAGCGAACCTGTGAATACAATCCGTGAAGAGACACCGGCGTAAAACATTTCCGCACAGCGATCTGCCACCCGAAGATCGTAACTACCCAGGCCAATGATCACATCCGCCTGATCTGTAGGAACAAAATATCGATGGTAGTTCCAGAGAATTTCAGCAAGCGCTTCGGGACTCCGGCTCATCGACGGCGATCAGGCGATCACTTCCGAAATCGGTTCAGCCCCCTCGACGCCAACCAGCTTTTCATCCAGTCCCCCATGGAAAAAGCTGAGATCGTTAGGATCGAGTCCCATCAAACTGAGAATCGTCGCGTGAAGGTGTTTCACATGAAATCGATTTTCCACTGCGGCAGCTCCCAGCTCATCAGTTTTTCCGACGCTGACGCCACCTTTCACACCGCCTCCGGCCATCCACATCGTAAAGCCGTAGCTGTTATGGTCGCGACCGGTTCCTTTGGCATACTCGGCAGTCGGCTGACGGCCGAACTCTCCGCCCCATACAATCAAGGTGTCTTCCAGCATTCCGCGACGCTTGAGATCTTTGATAAGTCCGGCAACGGGCTTGTCGGTAGCACCCGCGTGAAGGTTGTGATTATTCTCCAAATCCCCGTGAGCATCCCAGTTCTGATCGTTGTGAGCGCCGCCGGAATAGAGTTGAATGAATCGCACCCCGCGCTCGACCATGCGACGCGCCAACATGCATTTACGTCCAAATTTTTCCGTCTTCGGATCGTCGATCCCGTAAAGTTTCTTCGTTTCCTCCGATTCCGATTCCAAGTCAATTGCCTCGGGTGCTGTCGCCTGCATTTTGTAGGCAAGCTCGTAGCTGGCGATTCTGGCCGCCAGATTGGAGTTATCGAATCGTGACTTCATGTGGCCGGCATTGAGATGATTGAGCGAATCAATCAGGGTTCGCTGCTCGGAACGTGCCATTCCATCGACATGTTTTAGATTCAAAATCGGCTCCCCCTTGGAACGAAAAACTGTTCCCTGGTAACTCGCCGGCATGAATCCTGAAGTCCAGTTCTTAGCCCCGGAAATGGGACCACCGGATTCATCTAACATGACAACATACCCTGGCAGATTCTCGTTCACGCTGCCAAGTCCATAATTGACCCACGATCCCAATGAAGGTTTCCCACTGATCACGGATCCGCTATTCATCATCAGAAGCGCCGATCCGTGAATCGGAGAGTCAGCGGTCATCGAATGGAGAAAAGCGATATCGTCAACACAGGTTCCAACATTGGGGAAAAGATCAGAGACCCATTTTCCGCTCTCGCCGTATTGCTTGAACTTCCACTTCGGCTCGACAATTCGGCCCTGATTCTTTTTCCCGCCACGACCGAATGTTTTTACATCGATTGTCTTCCCGTCCATTCCATACATGGTCGGTTTGTAGTCAAAGGTATCGATGTGGCTCGGACCGCCATAGCAGAATATGAAGATCACGTTCTTCGCTTTGCCGGGAATCGTCGGAGGTTTCGCTAACAAGGGATTATCGTAGGCCGTAGAATGAGGCGACGCTGCCTGCGTCTTATTGAAAAAACCATCGGCACCGAGCATTCCGGTGAGAGCCAGAGCGGGAAAACCACCGGCCACATTGTGGAGAAACTCACGGCGCTTTGTCTGGCCGCAAAATGTATTTTTGGTCTGATTTTTCATGATCCAGGGAGAGGGTAATTTCTAAATACTAATCCAGGTAAACAAATTCGTTCAAGTTCAAGGCCACCAGGGCAAACCTTTCGAGAGCAGCCTCTTCGCTGAGACCACTCCTCTTCAATTTTTCAACAAGCTCCACACAGTGCTTAACTTCGTCAGTTCGTGCCTTGCGCTGCAGGGCCAGTTCCAAACCAAACCTTACTTGTGACTCCACCGAGGAATCACTGGCGGACCGCAATCGCTGAGCAAGAAGTGAAGCCTGTTCATTCACAAATTTTGAATTCAACATCGTCAGGGCCTGAGTGGGAACTGTCGTCGCAAACCGGACTGCACAGGGCGAATCGGTATCGGCCTGATCAAAGTCAGCCAGCATCTGATATCGAAGGCTTCTCTTTACGTGAATGTAGACAGACCGCCTGAAATGATCCTGCTCATCTGAGGACACAGGCCAACCGGCTCCGGGTTTGGATGCAGTTGCGAGGACCTCTGCTGGCATCGGTGGGTAAACCCACTTGCCCCCTACTTTCAAATTCAACTTTCCGGAAAGGGCCAGCATTGAATCGCGCATTTCCTCCGCAGTGAGCCTCCGCATGTTGAAGCGCCAGAAAAGATCATTGGAAGGATCGTTTAGCAGATTCTTTTCGTTGGGGGCAGAAGACATCTGGTAAGTGCGGCTCGTCATGAGCTGACGATGAAGGTCTTTCAAATTCCAAGCATTATCGATCAACTGCTTTGCCAGAAAACTAAGGAGTTCCGGGTGAGTTGGATCCTCGCCCAGTTTGCCGAAATCATTAGTACTGGGAACAATCCCCCGGCCAAAATGGTGTTGCCAAACCCGGTTTACGGCGACCCTTGCCGTTAGTGGATTCTGAGGGTCGACCATCCATTTTGCGAGAGCGAGGCGTCGTCCTGAAGACTTAACTCCCAATTTCTCAACCGGCTCTACTTTTGCCGGCACTGACTCGTTCCCTTCTCCGAGAACGGAGGGAAAACCCGGCTGCACCTGATCACCCGGTGCATGCGCCGACCCACGAAGATGCACATGCAGGGGTAAAGGCTTTGGACCGCTTTCTTTCACCACATTCAAGGGTGTCCCGGGTATCTCGCGATGAGTTTCTCCGATCCGTTTTTTCGTATCGCGCCACTCCTTCACAATATCCTTACCGAACTGTTGCTTCAGACTGTTTTCCAACTTCTTCCCACCCCGATGGAGTGCTTCGGTGAGACTGTTAGGCTTCAGCGCCCCGGTTCTCAGAGCCATGTCGATAAACTGCCCGCCGCCGGTTTGATGACAGTGAGCCGAAAGCAAATTCTTACCCGTCTGGAAGGCACCGAGTGCTTCCGGGCCTAATTCAACTGTCTGATATTCGTTGACATAACCTGTCGCCTTGTAGATTTCCACTCCGTTCAGATAGACTTCGACATCTTCATCGTGATAGATTTCCAGAACCAGTTTCTCGGGAATATCCTTGGCCCCAAAGTTGGTTCGCATCCAGATGTCACTCGTCTTCCACTCCCTGCCGACAAAAACATTGGGGGTTCCTTTCGTTCCAAACCCTCCCTGAGATTTGGTCCATCCCTTTACGACTTGCCCGACATCCTGCCAACCCGGAGCCGGCATCTTGGTCGTAAAAGACCAAGTCGCTGGACTCTTGCGACCGTCATCCACAAAAGTCTTCACTCCCAGTTTGCGGGCATCCCCTTTTCTCTCCAACTTCCCGACCTTCTTCAGATGATTGGTCATCTGTGTTTCGAGAGATTTCAATTTATCCTGATCCGGAGCAATCCGTTTTTTTCGCTCTACTTCGAAATTGGCCAGCACCTCCGGCTCGGCCCACGGACGAATTGTTCCCGGGGTCTGATAAGGAGTCACCCCGTGAAAGAATGACATGAAGGAATAATAATCCTTCTGCGAAATAGGATCGACTTTGTGATCATGACAGCGCGCGCAGCCGATTGTCATTCCCATAAAAGCCTCGCTGGTTACCAGAACATTGTCTGCGAGAACATCGTAGACATGCTGCTTTCGATCCGCAGGTTCATCGTCCCACTGCATGAGTCTGTAAAATCCAGTCGCCGTCACCGATTCCTGCGTCGGCTCATCAATTTCATCACCGGCCAGTTGCTCGATGACAAACTGATCATAGGGCTTGTTCTCGTTGAGTGCAGAGATCACATAATCCCGGTAGCGCCACATCTCAGGCTTGGGATTGTCGCGCTCGAAACCATTGGATTCGCCATAGCGCACGATATCCAACCAGTGCCTCGCCCACTTTTCCCCATACTGAGGTCTGGCAAGCAGTGCATCGACAAGAGAAGCCACTGCCTGATCAGCATCCGCGGTGAATGCTTTTTCAAACTGATCCACTTCCTGCCTCGTCGGGGGAAGACCGATCAAATCGTAAAAGATCCGGCGCACCAGTTGACCGCCGCTTGCCGGACCGTTCGGTTCGAGCCCGGCTTCATCGAGTTTCGCGAAAACAAAGGAATCCACCGGGTTTTTCGACCAAGCCGAATCATCAACCTTTGGGGCATCGGTTGCCCGCAAGGTTTGGTATGCCCAGTAATTGCGTTGCTCTTCTGAAACCGTATAGCCCCGTTTCTCCGTCGCGGCCCCTTTTATCTCCAGTGCAGGATCATAGGGAACACCTTTCATCACCCATTCCTTGAGTAAGGCTATCTTGGCTTCAGGCAGCTTTGCCTTCGGTGGCATTTGATTGTCATCATCTTTGTAGCTGACCATCTCAAGGAGAAGACTCGCTGAAGGGTTTCCGGCATCGTATGCGGAACCGTAATCCCCTCCCAATAGAAGGCCTTCCCGGCTCGTGATTCGAAAGTTGCCCTTCAATTTTTCTTCCGCGCCATGACATTTAAAACAATGCTCTTCGAGCAAAGGATGAATTTTTTCGCGGTAGAAGGCAGCATCGTCCGCCTGAATTGATGTCAGGAAGAAAAAAGAAAGAACGATTGAACAGGGTCGAGTCATCGATGGAATAGGGTTGGCTCGCCGGAAACAGAATTCCCTCAACGATTTCACAGCTTAATGGAATTTACTCCAATGTATTGGTTCATCAGGAGCTTTTTTTGGTTAAATACGACATTTCTTGTCCGCGAATCATCACGCAATCACGGCCTACCGATACTCTTTCCGGTAAAACAGGGGCGTCATTCCCATGTGTTTCCGGAACTGACGGGAAAAGGCGGCCTGATCGTAGAATCCAAGATCAGTCGCAATATCAGCAATCGACTTCCGCGTTCGGCGCAGTTCATCGCAGGATGCGTGAACTCTCATTTTGATAATGTACTGCTGCGGCGGCGTCTTGAGATGCTCTTTGAATTTTCGTTCAAACTGCCTCACTGACAGTCCACTCAGTTCAGCCAATTTCGGGATGGATATCTCCCCGGTAAAATTCGCCCCGACAAATTCCAGTGCCGGCATCAGATCGGAATCCCGGGGAAGTAACTCCCGCTGAATCTCGTAGTCCTGAATCGTTCCCATGACTCCGATGACTTTTCCCTCCCGGGATCGCACCGGAATTTTATTCGTCAGAAACCAGGCCGGAATACCCTGCCGATTGATAAACACCTCCACAATTTCCAGGAGCGGCTCACCGGATTCGGCAACGCGAAGATCATCCTTTCGAAACTTTTCCGCAAGACTATGAGGCAGAAGGTCAAAGTCAGTTACGCCCCAGAAATCATCTTCGTTTGGATAGCTATACAGATCCAGCAAAGCCTGGTTGGCAAGCAGAAGACGCCCCTTAAGATCCTTCGCAAAAAACAGAACTCCGGGCAGATGATTGAACAAAAGCTGGAATGATTGTTCCGGCATCGTTTCCTCCAGGAATCGTTGTCGTAGCTGTGTGCCGGTTTGCATTTTCCTGTAAGAATCTCCTGATCTTATTCGTATACGTATCTGAAGGTTCCGGGATCGATAGAAAAGCACACCTTTTCGGTATCAATTTACTGTCAAAATACCCCGTGAAAACCGATTTGAATACATTAGACTCTGCAAATTATGACTGACGAATACAATCCTGAGGATGCTATCAGCGAATACGGTTACGGCAAAAAGTCCGGCATCGGTCAGACCGTTGCCATAGTACTGTTGTCGATCCTCTTTGTGGCTTCGGCGATCGGGGCTGTCGTCCTGGGTAAATTCTGGAGTGAAGAGCAGTCCAAATCCCTGACTCTCCAGCAGCAAATCAAAGTTTTCAACGAACGTCTCAGCGACCTCGAAAACAAGAATTCTGAGCTCTCATCACTCCTTGCTGACAAGCAGTCGGAAATGGAGAGGATGCGTGAAGAGTGGTCGACTCAAGTTGCGACTCTGGAAAATCAGCACAAAGATCAGCTGCAGCGAACTTACGGGCAGATGAACGAAATCGTTTACGACACCCGCAAGACCCTGAATTATATCGGTGATATTGAAACCCGTCTTCGCAAGGGGCAGAACCTCGACAAAGAACAGGCGAAGAAGCTCTCCAATGTCGTCAACGGTCTCGCTTTTCTCCACGAACAATACAAAAAGCCTCTCAATGAGTTCAAGGAGTTGGATCGCTACTTCAACGAGCAACTGGCACAGATTCCAGCGGCGCAGGCGGATCCCAAAGAAGCGGCTTCATTTGGGAAAAAACTATTCAAGAGCAAGCAATTGAAAGCGGAACGGGATCAGTACCTTCAGAACCAGGGGAAAAGAACCGCCATTGTTCAGGCAAAAGCAGCGGTGAACACCGCCTACTCAAGAGCTCAGGGCCAAATGGCAAAAGTCGCCATGAACAACAATCAGTATCTTGCCCAGCTCGATGCAATCGTTGCCTCAAACGAAACGAATGCCGACGAAATTGAGAGCTTTTTCAACACATCGAAAGAGATCCTCAAAATTCACGACAAGATCATGAGCATTGAGCCACCGAAAGCCGAAGCCATTCGTCCGTAACTCAGAGTTTCCGTCCAGGAACGAAAAAGGCCGGTCCCCGTTTCAACGAGTCCGGCCTTTTGAAATTCTGTCAGGGAAATCCGATGGATTCCCCTTAGCAAATCAGTAACGTGGAGGAGGTCCGTAGTAACGACGCTCACGGCTGTTACCAACAGCAGCACCTGCAACACCACCAACTGCGCCACCGATCAGGGCACCAGTTCCGCGATTTCCGTCACCGGCAGCAAGAGCACCGATACCAGCTCCAACAGCAGCACCGGTTGCGGCACCCTTTTGAGTTGGAGTACAAGCAACTGCGAAGAGACCTGTTGCGACGAGAACGATAAAGAGATATTTAATATTCATCATTGTTATGGTTATCCTAAAGAGCCAGAACATCAAGAAACTATTTTGCGCATTTAAGGAACCTCACTCCATACGAAATTCACAAGCCCGGCACGGGTCCGTATGCGACAAATTTTGCCTTTGAATCTTTCGACGGGAGCTTGAAATCAAAGACGCTGACCCCGTGAATTTTCTTTCCCCGGTAGCGGCGTCCACTACTGGCGCCGTATATCACGTGTTGCCCGTCCTTTTTCAATCTTCCCAGGTAAATCATGACATGAGAAATAGGAGGGTCCCGCTCTGCAGTGGTATAGGTCCCTTCCCAGAAAAGAAGATCGCCCGGTTTTAAATTTTCAAAGGCTGAATGTTCCAGGGAGTAGATTCCACTCAGTTGATGAAGTTTCCCTGTCTTTTTGGCCCAATCGAAAATGGTGTGAGACATCCTCGGGACACTGGAAACGCCAGCAGAGGCAAGAGTATATTGCACCGTTCCGGAACAATCCATCCCCCCCGATTTGGGAGAGGTCCCACCGAATTTGTAAGGAAGCTTTTTGCGCGTCAAAGAGAGAGCATTCTCGATCAACTTGCGAATCTCTTTGGGATTCTCTTTAAAATCCACGAGGTCTGACGCTCGAATTGACGCCACCGATACCGACTCCGCCTGAACTGACATCACAACCAGCAATGCGGCGAAAACTCCTGAAAATAATCCGAACTTCACGAGGGTAAGATACGACGGCTACGTGGAATCACAATCACAGGAATATTACGCCAATCTCTTTGTTCGCTCGATTCGGATTTCCGGCTATGCTCACTCCATGAGCTTTAAGATCTATCGCAGCGCCAGTTCCGTGTTTCTTGAAAACACCGATTCTCCGGGACACTTCCGCCATGTTGATGAGGGCTTTTCTTTCGATGAACTCTTTCAATCTGAAGATCCCCGGGGTTACGTTGCCTCGGTTTTTGAAAGTGCTTCAGATGGGGAAGCCATCGACCCCGGCACTCCTTTTCAAGCTCCCATCGGGAATCAGGAAATCTGGGCAGCAGGAGTCACTTATTTTCGAAGTCGAACCGCCCGGATGGAAGAAGCGGAATCTGCCGGCGGCGATATTTTTTACGACAAAGTCTACGACGCGGATCGTCCCGAACTGTTCTTTAAATGCTCCGCCGTCAAAGCGCGCGGTCACATGGACGTCGTATGCATTCGGGAAGACTCCACCTGGGATGTTCCCGAACCGGAACTGACCCTCGCAATCTCCAGTGGTGGAAAGATTTTCGGTTACACTGCGGGAAACGATATGAGTTCCCGTTCCATTGAAGGGGAAAACCCTCTCTATCTCCCCCAGGCAAAGGTTTACAAAGGGTCCTGTTCGATCGGCCCATGTCTCGTGGTTGGCGATCCTTTTCCACCAGAGACGAAGATCGCAGTGAAAATCACCCGGGGTTCGGAAGAAGTATTCGGTGGTGATACCGAGATTTCCCAAATCAAACGCGGGCTCGATGAACTTGCCGGCTTTCTCTACCGGTCCAATGAATTCCCTCAAGGCGCCTACCTCATGACCGGCACTGGCGTCGTCCCCGATTCGGACTTCACCCTTCAGGAAGGAGACATCGTCTCCATCCAAATCGAGGGAATTGGTGTGCTCACGAATGCGGTCGAAAAAGTTTGAATCTGATTCCCTGAATAATTATGAACTCAGATGTGCTTTTAGACAGTGGTGACGAATCCATTTACACGCTTAAAACAAAAGCGCCCGGACCATCCGGAAACCTTCCCTTCTCGCAGGAACAACTGGCCACTCAACCGAGCGGTCATCTTTTTGGCTGGACCCAGAATGTGGGCATGGGCTGGGATGCTGACAAGGTTGCCGGTGGAGACTATCTGATACTGAGCACACAAGGCGGAATCCGTCAGGAGGACGGGACTCCCGTTGCTCTGGGATATCACACCGGGCACTTTGAAGTTGGCCTTCTCATGGAGGAAGCAGCGAAAACGATCACGGCTCTCGGCGGAGTTCCCTTTGCCGGGTTTGTCAGTGATCCATGCGATGGGCGAACCCAGGGGACTGACGGGATGATGGATTCTCTTCCCTACCGCAACGATGCCGCGACCGTTTTCCGCCGACTGATTCGATCGCATCCAACACGCAAAGGTGTCGTTGGAGTCGCCACCTGCGACAAAGGCCTCCCGGCAATGGCACTTGCCCTCGCCGGAATGCCCGACCTTCCCACCGTCATTGTCCCCGGTGGCGTGACTCTATTAAGCGAAGACACTGACGAAGACCTCGGCCGAATCCAGACCATCGGAGCGCGTTTTTCCCAGGGAGACATCACTCTTGACTATGCTGCCCAGGCCGGTTGCCGTGCTTGCGGTTCCGCCGGTGGAGGTTGCCAGTTTCTCGGAACAGCTGCCACCAGCCAGGTTATTGTAGAAGGATTGGGGATGACACTCCCCCACTCCGCCTTGAGTCCTTCAGGTGCTGATATCTGGCGCGACATGGCAAGACGATCCGGGGCCGCAGTCGTAGGATTGGAACAGGCCGGACTGACGACTAAAGATATCCTGACCGATGCCTCCATTGAGAATGCGCTCGCCGTTCATGCTGCTTTTGGTGGATCCACAAATTTGATTTTGCACCTGCCCGCGATAGCTCATCAGGCCGGACTGCGTCGTCCTACCGTTGACGACTGGCGGCGGGTGAATGCCAAGATTCCGCGTATCGTCGATGCCCTTCCCAACGGTCCCGAGCACTACGCCACTGTTCAGGTTTTCCTCGCAGGTGGTGTTCCCGAAGTAATGCTTCACCTTCGAGACGCAGGAATGCTCCAACTCGATGCCCTCACTGTTTCCGGAAAAACCCTCGGAGAAAATCTCGAGTGGTGGGAGAAATCAGAACGCCGTCAGCGACTTCGCGAGAAGCTCACTCAGCTCGACGGAATTAATCCTGACAATGTCATCATGTCGCCGGAAAAAGCTGCGTCGCGCGGACTCACTTCCACAGTGACTTTCCCCGGGGGCAATCTGACTCCTGAGGGTTCGGTTATCAAATCGACTGCGATTGATCCGAGCAAAGTCGACGAAAACGGAATCTATTTACACGAAGGACCCGCCCGCGTTTTCGCCTCGGAACCGGAGGCTATCGCCGCAGTCAAATCCAAGGGCGACGACCGCATTCGTGAGGGGGATGTCATCTGTCTGATTGGCTACGGCCCTGCCGGTTGCGGAATGCCGGAGACAGCGCAGCTGACTATTGCTCTCAAACATTTGCCCTGGGGGAAAAACGTTGCCCTCGTAACTGATGGAAGATTTTCAGGAGTATCAACCGGTGCCTGCGTCGGCCACATTTCTCCTGAAGCCTGGGCCGGTGGCCCCATCGGGAAAGTCCGGGACGGAGACCCCATTCGAATAGAAGTCGATTGCCGAAAAATGACCGGTTCTGTCGATTTCTCGGGAGATATCGATAAACTGCTGGCTCGCTCGGCGAACGAAAAACTAGTCCCCCTTCCCGGTGTTCCCAACGACACCAAACTCTGGGCTGCTCTGCAAAACGTCAGCGGCGGAACCTGGGGCGGATGCGTTTACGATGTCGATACGATCATCGCAAAACTGAATGCATAGAATATGAAAGAGGACCACCCAAGGTTCCAGGCGGATCAGAGCAGCTTCACTCGATGAGTGAAGCCTAACCTCGAAGACTCGCGAGATAAGCAATCAGATCCCGCAGCTCTTCTTCTTTCAAAGAATTCGTAAGCCCTGCCGGCATCAGCGTCCCGACATTCTTCCGCTCAGCGATCTGCCCGTTCGGAATGGTCTGCACCTTCCCGCTGGCGGTGTCCCGCAAATGCAGCACTCCATCACGTTCGCCCTCACTGTATCCCATGTAGGTCTCGCCTGACTTCGTCGTCACGCTCATTGAGAAGTATCCCTCCTTCAACTGACGATCCGGCCATAAGACGGACTCAACAATAAGGTCCAAGGGAAGCCCGGCACCGACCGTATCGAGGGACGGACCGAGGATTCCACCGACACCTTTGATCTGATGACAAGCGACACAGGTCATTTCAGCCTTGTGAAAAATTTCCTTTCCGGCAGTGACATCCCCGTTCGTTTTCACAGATTCAACAATCTTTGAAACTTTGTCAGGAGAGTAGACCAAAGCACCACTCTGCACCCCTCGCGCAGCATTGAGAACCTTAAGCAATTCTTGATCGCTTCGCCCAATCCGGCCCATCTCCATAGCGAGGGAAGAAGCTGAATCCGCAGTCATAGGCGGGTCCAGTTCTCCCAGTGCCACAGCAAGAGCGGCAGCTCCGTTCTTCCGAACAAGAAAAGGCTCCAACCATTTTGCTTCACCGGAACTCGCCATCGGCCGGGCGGCAAGATTCGCAGCAGCAGAAAGTCCCGCGTCCGAAAGCGTCAAGGCTTCAACAACTCCCAACTGAAGTTCTGAACTCTTCTCTGCGATTCCTTTGAGAAATGGGATTGCCTCTTTGCCCTGCAAACGGGAAACCGCAATCAAAGCGGCTACTCTTGCTTCTGGAGAAATCGCGGCATCCTCTGCGACCTTGCTGAGCGGCGCGCCAAGAGTTTCGACTTTCCAGAGTCCGACCAGTTCGATTGCCGCAGTGCGTAACTCCTCGTCTCCGGACTGAATCAGCTCAGCGAGTTTAGGGGCAAATGGAGACGCTGGCCGCTGCTTGCGGGTTGCCCAACTATCGATCAATCCCCGCAGGGTCGCTGTATCGACCTCACTGGAATTCAGTAAATCACGAATCTCTTGCGGGGTTCCGACTTTCGCAAGTACCCGCGTAAAACGCGCCCGCAACTCCGGCTTCAAATTCGTGTCGCTCAATTTGGATTTCGCAATTCCACGGGAATCTTCACCACCCAATATCTCCAGGGCATAAGCCAGATGTTCAGGTTGTGAGAACGCCAAAGCTCCTGATTTCGCTGCCGGAAGCCAGTGCGGGGCGAGAGCGTGGACTGTCTGCTCCAAGGCGTAATCGATAAACCGGTCCCGGGGATGATCGAGGGCTTGAAGAGCAACAGGCAGGGAATCCAGCTCATCGATTCCCGCACAAGCAACAATCCCCTCCAACCGGCTTCTTGCATCACTCCCATCAACCAAGACCCGAGCTTCCTCAAGAGTCGGATTGGCGATCAGGTCTGGAGTTTCTTTCATCCGCCAACTTGAAGGATCGTTAAGACCTCTTCCCTTCGCTGTCATCCGCCAAACCCGTCCGTGTTTTTTATCCCGGTCAGGATGACGAAGCGACGCTTGATAGTGGCCGATAATTGGATTGAACCAGTCGGCGATGTAGATGGCGCCATCGGGTCCCACCCGGGTTTCCACCGGACGAAAGCTACCATGATCCGAAACCATCAATTCAACCGGCTCCACCTTGGCAAATCCAGCCCCTTCTTTTATCAAAGGAAATGCAGTCACACGATTGGAGTAATAGCCCGCCACAAGCATGTGATTCTGCAACCAATCAGGCAGATGATTCGATACCACATACTCCGCTCCCATCGACTTGCCGGGGGTGGAACCAATGCTGGCAATCACCCCCAGATTCTTCTGATGCTTCGTCGGGATCAGTCCGGGAGTGACGTAGATCAGCTCCTTATTGTTCGACTTCACAAACATCGCCCCTTCGTTATCAAAGCCGATGCCGCAGGGATTCTGGCTGGCCATGGAGGGAAAACAAAAGGGCTCCAATTTCAATGTCTTCGGATGAAGTCGCCAGAAACCGGCTTCGTCTCCACGAACGATTCCCCATGGAGTTTCGATACGGGAGAAGCAGTGCAATCCCTGAGCAAAGTACAAACACCCATCCGGCCCCCAGGTAAAGTTGGAAATATTCTGGTGAGTATCGCCGATGCCGAAACCGGTGAGAACCACTTCACGGAGATCCGCCTGATCGTCCCCGTCAGTATCTTTCAGAAAAAGGATATCAGGCCCTTCACCGACATAGACACCGCCGTAACCCAGCGCAAACCCCATTGGCATGTCGAGCCCGCCGGCAAAGACGGTCGACTTGTCGGCCTTCCCATCCTGATCGGTGTCTTCGAGAATGATGAGCTTGTCATTGACCGACTGCCCCGGCTGAAGTTGTGCATAAGTCAGAGTGGTCAAGACCCAGAGTCGCCCCTTGTGATCCCAGTGCATCGCCACTGGATTGGCAATCCCCATCGATTCGTCGGCGAAAAGATTGATCTCAAAATCCGGATGGAGTTTAAATGCCGCCATCTCCGCTTGGGGAGAATTGTCGGCTGCTGTTTTCCCGACAGATTCGGCCTGGCACACTCCGAAAGCCAACAGAACACAAAGAGTAAGTAAAAGCTGCTTCATCATTTCACCACCTTCTTTGCTTCCTCCCAAATGGCCTGATCTGCCTGATCAATCAAGGGAGGCAGTTTTTTCAATTCCTCGACAAACCAACGCTGGTTGGCATCGCGGTGGTCACGGGAACTCGGAACATGCTGGCGGTCGCCAAAAAGAAAAGCCCAGTTGGTGGGGCGATAGTATTGAGTCCAGAGTGATCTCTTTTGGGCTACTTTTTCTAGAAAGGAAACGGGAACCTCCACTCCCTTATCGTCGAAAAAATCGGCAAGGGAATCTCGATAGAGAAAACCGTTTCGCGACGCAATTGTTTCCATCTCCTTCGCATAAAGTTTCAGAGTTTCATTCCGCTCTTCCGCGAACTCTCCAGCAGGCCCATTATTGGTGAACTTTCGGGGAGATAGAATTAGGATTCGAGGACTGATTTTTTTCAACTCACCTAATAATTTTTCGAATACCTCTGCAAACCGAGGCAGTACACTAAGACCTTGAAGAGACTCCATTCTTCCGAACTGAAGAATGAATACACCCGGCTCAATTTTCTCTCTCTGATCGGGAACACTCCCCTCTTTCGTATCTCCTTTTTCCATGTAGAAAAACATGGGGCGCTGTTGCCGATAGACAGTATCGGCGGGCCAGCCGATACTTCGGATTACCAGATTCTTGTCAGGAAAAGCAAGATAGAGCAAAGCTTCCAGGTCTTTCCCCCTTGGCATCCGGTACATATCCGTCCCACCCATCAGGGTGATCGTCTCTCCCTGCATCGGTTCGAACTTTCCATCCGCAAACGGAGGCAGAGGCTTCGCAGGTTTTTTGAAATGTCGAACCAGAGCCTGCGAGTCATCCTGCGTTGCCGGATCGAAGGCATATCCGAAGCCGACCAAAAAGCCGGATAACAAAATGAGAAACAAAAGCCGCATGGTGTTTACTCTGCAAAAAGCCACCCACAAAGCAAGCACGGGAAACCGTAGATCAGGACCGCGACCGTCCCCATCAATCGGCGGGTTCGATGATTAAGTCACTTTCGGCCTTAGTGCTGATTTCAAACTCCCCTGACTTCAGAACAAAATTCCCGGGGACAGTTTTTGCCTCCCCACTCAGCTCGATTGTCCCTCCATCTCCCGACTCCAAGCGGATCTGATAGTTGCCTTCATTCACTACCTTCACGCTCCACATTCCCATGGCATCCCGGTCTCCCGCACGCAAAGTCACCAATGGCCATTCCGGATGCCCGATCTCCGTTGGAATATTCTTCAATTCAAAGCGAGTCGTTTGATCCATCCAAAAAGAAAAGTCAGCTTTCATGTCGCTGATCAGGAAGGGGTAATCGGTCGAGACATTGTATTTCTCAAAAGGATCGGCGACCAAGTCATAGAGCTCCCATCCATTAAACTCAGCGGCTTTCCCTTCGTCGCGACACCATTTCGCATCCCGAACAGTCAGCCACCGGTCAGTGCGCACCGAGACTGCCGCATTTTTCAGATCAAATCCCGGCGGAGTCGATGAGGTAAAAAGAATCCGGTTCGGCCAGCGACGCGGTTTCCCTCCCGACTCCAGAACAGGCAAAAGGTTTTTCCCATCTAGTTCTACTTCCTCAGAAGGCTGCAGTCCGGCAATTTCCGCCAGCGTTGGAAACACATCTATAACGGTTGTGATCCTGTCGAAATGGCTGCCAGCCGGAATTTTCCCCGGCCACGAGACAAGGCAGGGAACACGAACCCCTCCTTCATGCACACTTCCCCGCTCTCCATAGAGATAGGCATTGAAGCGCTTTCCTTTTTCGATAGTCGGACCGTTGTCCGATAAATAGAAGAGGACCGTGTTCTCACTTTTCACTATCGCCTCAAGCTCCCCGATCAAAGCATCCGCTTCCAAGAACCCCTCACAAGATACGATCGCAAACCCGGGCTCCTCATCCTCATTCCTGCGGAAAAACTCTCTCACTTTTTCGGAGTTCACTTCCTCACCAACCGCAAATCCCTGAGCCTTCGCACAGTGAGGCCAGTTGGCTCCATTTTCCCATTCACCGAAAAAACCAGTCCGATAGCCACTTTTCTGGAACAATTCTCCAATCGTTGTTTCGAAGGAATTCATGACATGTTCTCCATTCGTGTCTCCTGATGCACCCGTCCGGTAGTGGTATCGTCCTGTCAGCAAACTCGCTCGTGTTGTCGCCCCAATCGGAGTCGCATAGAATCGCTTCAACTCGATTCCTGATTCGCCCAGAACATCCAGATTCGGGGTTTCCACGTCCTTGCTCCCCTGAATAGAAAGATCCCCCCACCCCTGGTCGCTCCCGATAATCACCAGAATATCGGGGCGTTCTCCAGCCGAAGCGGATTGATGAATCAAGAGGTAGATTATAAGGTATCGAAGCACGGTCTCACTCTGACCGCGCCGGATGTGATTCGGCAAGAGATCATTTTTCCATTTTCCAATACTGACAATCACGCTAAGACTCTTCCCATGTCCGAAAGAGATCCATCCACCCTTCGCAGTGCCCGTTGGTTTGCCCCCGATGATCAACGCAGCTTCGGCCACCGGTCGCGTCTCAAGCAGATGGGATACAATACAGAGGATTTCAAGGCGAAGCCCTGCATCGGGATTCTCAATACCTGGTCGGAAATGAACAACTGCCACACTCACTTTCGCGATCGGGCGGAGGAAGTGAAACGCGGAGTCTGGCAGGCTGGAGGTTTCCCTATCGAAATTCCGGTGATGTCCCTTTCGGAAAGCTTCATGAAGCCAACGAGCATGTACTACAGGAATCTGCTCGCCCTCGAAGTCGAGGAAACCCTGCGCTGTTATCCGCTGGACGGCACTGTCCTCATGGGAGGTTGTGATAAAACGGTTCCCGCTTTGGTGATGGGAGCGACTTCGGCAAATATTCCGAGCATTTTTCTACCTTCCGGCCCCATGCTCAAAGGATGCTGGAAAGGCGAGACGCTTGGCTCCGGAACCGACATGTGGAAATACTGGGCAGAAAGACAGGCGGGCAACCTTTGTGAAGACGGCTGGAATGAACTTGAAGACAGCATCGCCCGTTCGCCCGGCCATTGTATGACCATGGGAACGGCTTCCACGATGACGGCAGTCGTCGAGGCCCTGGGACTCTGCCTTCCCGGTTCGACCTCAATTCCTGCCGTTCATTCCACCCATGCGAGAATGGCGAGCGCCTGTGGTCGTCGGATTGTTGATCTGGCGTGGGACAAGGTAAGCCCGCGCGAGCTCTTAACGGAGGAGTCTTTTCACAATGCCATCGTCACGGACATGGCTCTTGGTGGCTCGACCAATGCCATCGTTCACTTGATCGCCATGGCAGGACGCGCCGGAATCAAGTTGTCGCTCGATCAGTTTGACGAAATCTCACAGCAACTCGGAGTCATCGCCAACATCCGTCCCTGCGGCGAGTATGTGATGGAGGACTTCTACGACGCCGGTGGAATTCTCGCTTTGTTGTCTCAGGTAAAGGATCACCTCAATCTCGATTGCCCCACTGTCTCGGGTGAATCTCTCGGCAAAAACATCGAAGGAGCTGAAGTCTTCAATGACGATGTCATTCGGCCACTTAGTCGATCCCTCTCAAAGGCAGGCGGAACTTTCGTGCTTCGCGGAAATCTGGCACCCGATGGCTGCGTCATCAAGCCAACTGCGGCCGATGAAAAACTGCTTCACCATTCCGGACCTGCCGCCGTCTTTTCAGATTACGGCGATCTGAAAGAGCGGATCCACGATGAGTCACTGGCCCTCACTGCGGATCATATCATTGTTCTCCAGAATGCGGGGCCAATCGGTGCTCCGGGAATTCCTGAATGGGGCATGCTTCCCATTCCAAACTACCTTCTCAAGCAGGGCATTCGCGACATGGTTCGAATTTCAGACGCCCGCATGAGCGGAACCAGCTATGGCGCATGCGTCCTTCACATCGCCCCCGAATCCGCGATTGGGGGTCCCCTCGCCCTGGTTCGCGACGGAGACCAGATCGAACTCAATGTGACCGAGCGCCGACTTCACATGGACGTATCTGAGGAGGAGTTGGCCAAACGCAAAGCCGAATGGAAACCACGCCCTGCCCGGCATCAGCGCGGCTACGGAAAGCTTTACGCCGATGAAATTACCCAGGCGCCTGAGGGTTGTGATTTCAAATTCCTCCATCAGGGAGAGGACTCACCTGAACCTGACATTTTTTAGCCTCGCCCGACTTTCCAGAACCGTTATAGTTCCATTCCATGAGCGATAAGAAGAAGTCATCTTCGGACTCAAAGAAAAAGAAAGATCATACTGACAAGGTGAAGCCACCTAAAAAGTATGACCGTCTTTCGGCGCGACTCGAAAGAGTGGAAGCTGCCAACAAGGACCTCATTCGCAGTCTTGAATCGGAAAATGAAGGCCTTCGGGACCTGATTCAAGATCTCGAAAAACAAAAAACGGCTGAAGCGACTGCATCACCGGAATCCAATCAAAGTTCGGGAAAAAAATGCTGTAGCGGTATCCGGGACTTTTTTAATCCTCCCACAGGTTCGATGAGTATGGTCCAGGTCGCTGTTACTGCGGTGCTGGCAGCAGTTGTCCTCGGACTGACGATCTTCAAGCTCGTCAGCAGCTTTCAGTGGAGAAACGCGATCAATGATTTACTGGCTGAACCCGGCATCGAAGTATTTGAAGTCGACCGTGTTGGATTTTTCGGAAAACGAATCATCGGAATGCGGGATCCTTTGGCACCGGAAATCGAGCCGATCCTGCAGAAGAATCATATCGACCCTGCAAAAGTCGAATTGATCCTCACAGATTACCATTCGCTCAACACTCCTTACGCGAAGCAGCGACTCGAAGGAGATGGGGAAAGCCTTGAGAAACTGCGTGATTCCCTGCTCGAAGTGGTGACAAAGTTTGCTGAGACCTCGGCGGAAAGGCACGACGAAGATATCGAGAAGATCACAAAGATGATTCTCGACGCTCGTTTCCCGAAAGAGATGGAGACGGTTGAAATCCGGTTTCAAGAGGGTATCTGGCATCTCGAAGGCGGACTGTTTGATCCGGCATACAGTCTCTTTAAATCTGAAGCTCCGGCATTTTTGGTCCGCGGCACTCCTCACTGGGGCAGCCTTGTGAACCTAACTAATGCAGAAACCTCGGAGCTGAAAGCGAACATCGAGTCGATCGATCTCTTCCAAAAAGATCAGGACGGTAATTTTGCCCACCTCCCCCGGCTGAAGCGCCTGATCCGGGATTACGACGCCGTCTGCAAATCTTCGAAAATTCCAACCCCCAAACTGCAGATTGAAATTCGCGGAGAAAGCATGGGAAGCTTCGCGGACGACATCCAACAGATTCGAAGCTCTCTCGTCGCTGACGGGAATATCTCGACAGGACGTTTTCTCCCGGACTCTATTATCACCGGGACCGGAGAATCGGTTGAGATCAAAGCGATACTCAAGCTGGTTTCATTGCAGTTGAACTAATGACGCGAGCCACCTCTCTCGTCGCCCCGGTGGTGGTCTTTATCGCAATCGTTGGCTTGCTGATTGGAGCGCGGACCTATGAAAGTTGGCCGATCAAACCTCGCGAGTGCAATTTTAAAGTCCTCAGCGGGTATCCCTGTATCAGTTGCGGCGGAACCCGGTCTTTCATGGCACTTTCGAGGGGGGAGTTTTCGACCGCCTTTGCCTTCAATCCGCTCGCCGTCATTTCCGTATTCTTCGTGACAGCCTGGCTTATTTTTTCACTTGTTCGAAAACCAAAAGAAGGCCCTCCTCTCACCCACAAACAACAACGCAGAAAAAACTGGATTATTGTGTCAATTGTCGCCTCAGCTCTCATCATTAACTGGATCTATCTTGTCCTCTATCTCGAATGAATATTGATCTTACTGGTCAAACCACCGCTGTAATCGGGGCCGGAAACGGTATCGGCAGGGCGATTGCAAATGCCTTTCTCGAATCCGGCTCTCATATTCTCGCTCTCGATCGCGATGCCGACGCACTGGAGGATTTTCGCAGAGTCTCTCCGGAGAAGATCACATGCTCAGTCGTCGACATTGGTGACTATGCCTCCCTTCAATCGGTTTCCGATGACCTTGCTGACGGAATCGATCATCTGATCTGTTCCGCTGCAATCGGCTCCGGAAAAACGGGGTTCCCCTTCTGGAATCTGAATCCCTCAGACTGGGAGAGCGTGCTTGAAGTGACTTTGATGGGTACGGTCAACAGCGTTCACGCCTTTGCCACCGCCCTTCTCAAAGGAGAAACAAAAAGGAAAAGCGTCCTCTTAATTTCCTCCGTCGCCGGACAAATAGGATCTCAGACCGACCCTCCCTACAGCGCGAGTAAGGCCGCTGTCATTAATTTCGCGCAATGTGCGGCCAAAGATTTTGCTTCCTATGGAGTTCGCGTAAATGCGATGTCACCGGGCATGGTGAAGACCGACCTCAATGAATCCGTCTGGGCTGCGAGCAAAGAATCCGCGGACCAAAGCTACGAAGAATGGGCACAGGAGAAGATTGGAAAAATCTCACCTCTCGCGCGATGGCAGACTCCGGAGGAATTCGGTGCCATGGCAGTTTTCCTGGCAAGCGAACACGGAAAGAACATCACCGGCCAAACCATTAATATTGACGGCGGTCAGGTAATGCATTCCTAGCATCCTCAATCGAACAGGGTAAGCTCGATCATCCAACAGGGTTCAATCGACCCAACTTTCCATTCCTGTGAACCTTCCTTTCGATGCAACTACCTCCGGCATTCTGCTGGCGCTCCTTGGCGCCTTCTGCCTCGGGTTTTCCAAGACAGGATTCCCCGGCCTCGCCATCGTTAATGTTCTCATTATTGCAGAACTCTTCGGCGCAAAAAACAGCGTCGGGATCATCCTGCCGCTCCTGATTGTTTGCGATCTCATTGTTTATCCCCTGTTCCGGAAATACGCGAGTTGGAGCATGGTGTGGCCACTCGTCCCCGTAACCATGATTGCCATCGTAGGTGCGTATTTTCTGCTGGATGCCTTCGATGACTTAACCGCCCGGCGCGTGATTGGAGCGATCATTCTGCTGATGTTTTTCCTGCAAATTTTACGACAGTTTCGGAAGGAGTTCCTCGCCGACCTACCCGACTCGAAATTGTTCGGCTGGGCAAGCTGCGTCCTGATCGGAGTTTCAACAATGCTGGCAAACGCCGCCGGCCCCGTCTATTCCATCTATGCGTTGGTCCACAAAATGAAGAAGGAGGACTTCCTTGGAATCGGCGCAAGACTTTTCCTGTTACTGAATGTCTTCAAAGTTCCCTTCCTCGGGAATCTGAACCTGATCACAAAAGAATCACTGACCCTCAATCTCATCCTCATTCCCGGAATCCTCGCCGGGATCTTTCTTGGACGAAAGCTCATCCACCACGTTCCCCAAAAGCTCTTCGAATGGCTCCTCTACGCGTTCTCCTTGATCGCAGCTGTGCGCCTGCTTTGGTTTTGAAATTGGACCATCACCGGCCGACTAAAGTTTAAAATCAACAATTGAGTCACCGACGAAAGTCGGGATTTGATTCGAATCGGTTTCTTCCTCAACGACTTCTTTGATTCCGCCGAATAGTGCCAGCAGCGAGACCGACTTTTCAAAATGGGCCAGAACGCCCTTGGCAAAAGGACCCACCGTCTCTCCAAATGGAGGTGCCATTGCTACCATTCCTACTTTGGTCGAAAAAATAGTCACGAGGTCATCCGATACCCGGTTTAGCTTTTCATTTCCTGAGTGGAATTCTGATGTAGCTCCCCCGGCGTCTCTCACGGTATCCCAAAACATCACCGTCTTGAATGTGGTATCCCCTTCGATGACATTCTCCATGATCTCGGAATGAGTGGCCAATACGCTTGCTGCATTCAGACCGGAAACATCACTACTCGAAGCGTCATTCATGACGAAATAGTCTCTTCCTGCAATATTCAATCCGTGGCCTGAGACATAAATGTAAACCCTCTCGATTCCCTCCTTGCTGAATTCCGAACTCTCATCGGAAAGAGCTTTCAAAAGCTTCGCCTTCTCAATGTTTCGAAGCGATACGACCCTAACACAACTCTTCCTGAACATGGCTTCGATCTCCTCAGCCTCTTCGTCAAGGTTAAGCGGAAAAAGATCTTTATATTCAGAATTAAAAACGACGATTGCTGCGCTTTTCAGTCTCTTTGAGCCCTTCGATAGCACCGGTGGAACGGAAGCAGGCTTGGCCTCAGAAAAGAAGAAATCGTGATAGATTTGCCCATAGACTGCGGGCTCCTGGACAACCAAACCCTCCACTTCCGGATTTTCTTTTCTCATCCGAATGCTTGCTATGTTGACATCCCTTGCCGCAAGCCGCATGACTCGCATCAACTCCTCGCCACTCTTCATATGCTTCGTCAGGGAAGAGGCGTAGGGACCATTCTCCCCGCCCAGAGAATCGTTGGCAAGGTTTCCGGCACTCGCCGCAAAACCCACCACCAAACCGGGTCCCACTTCCAACTCCGCCAAACCCAGCGAACTTGCTCCACGCGTTTTATTGAGACTCCTGAGCCAACTGTTGGTTGGTGGCTGCCGACAGCAATCCAAAAGAAGAATCGCTGTCTTCGGAGCCTTCCTCGTCATCTTCTTCAGGATCGTATCTGCTTCGAGTGATTCCTCTCCCAGTAAATCCCGGTCCTGGAACTTCGCGTTGGTTCCCATGAGGAAATTTTTCTTCTCGTATTCGATCCCGTGTCCTGCGAAATAAACGAGAGCAGTTCCGCCCTCTTCAATCTTTTCTTCAAAATCGACAAGCCGGTTATACATCGCTGTCTTCGAAGCATTTTGAGCGAGTATCACTTCAAATCCCAGATCTTTGAGAGTCGAAGTAATCAGGTCGGCGTCTTTTTGAGCTACGGGAATATCACCGAACACCGATTCTTCCACATAGTCCGAATTCCCGATCACAAGAGCAACGCGTTCTGCAGGAAGACCAATCAAATAGACCGAGCAAAAGAAAACAACAAGAGCTGCGCAGCTTTTCATAGGAATTCACCCTATCCTATTGAATTCCCCGCCTCAAGCCCGTTTATTTTTTTGAACAAAAAAGCGTAATGAATGTCTGAATTAGTATCTGGAATTGCATCTCAGGCACGAATACATTCCAATGTTATAAATACCACACATAACGCACCTCCATATAATCTATGAATATAAATCAATTTACGCTCAAACTGCAGGAAGCAATTCAGGCAGCCCAGAGTCTCGCTTCAGACCGAAATCACGCCGAGCTCAGCAGCATTCACGTGCTTTCTGCTCTGCTGGATCAATCGGAAGGTCTGACCCGCCCTATCCTATCAAAACTCGGGGCAGAGCCCGACGGAATTGCCTCGGCAGTTTCCGATCTTCTTGATCGCAAAGCTTCTGTTCAGGGTAGTGCCGGGCAACAGACTTACCTTAGCAGCGAGCTTCGGGCCGTCATCAGTACCGCCGAGAAAGTCACCAAAAAGATGGGTGATGAATACACCAGCGTGGAACACTTTCTCATCGGTCTGGTCACAGACGCCGAGCCCGATGTGAAAAATCTGCTGAAGGAACGTGGAGTTGACGAGAAATCGCTCATGTCCGCTATTCAGTCAGTCCGCGGAAATCAACAGGTTACAGATCAAGATCCGGAAGGAAAGTACCAGGCTCTGGAAAAGTATGGAACTGACCTCACTGCGATTGCAGGACGTGGAGATATCGATCCCATTATCGGGCGTGATGAAGAAATTCGCCGGGTCATGCAAATCCTGTCCCGACGGAGAAAAAACAACCCCGTCCTGATCGGGGAGCCCGGGGTCGGTAAAACGGCAATAGCCGAAGGCCTCGCCCGCCGGATCGTGAGCGGTGACGTCCCTGACTCACTGAAGAACAAACGACTCATCGTCCTCGACATCGGATCGATGATTGCCGGCGCCAAGTATCGCGGAGAATTTGAGGACCGCCTCAAAGCTTTTCTCAAAGAAGTGACCTCCAGCAATGGAGAGATCATCCTATTCATCGACGAACTCCATACCATCGTCGGCGCAGGAGCCAGCGAAGGGGCTGTCGATGCATCCAATATGCTGAAGCCGCAACTGGCACGGGGTGAGCTTCGAACCATCGGAGCAACGACGCTTGATGAGTATCGCAAATACATTGAAAAGGATGCTGCTCTGGAACGACGTTTCCAGCCTGTTCCGGTAAATGAGCCTTCCGTTGAAGACACCATCGCAATTCTCCGGGGGATTAAGGAACGCTATGAAGTGCACCACGGAGTGCAGATTCAAGATTCCGCGATCGTCGCAGCGGCAAATCTCAGTGACCGCTATATCTCTGACCGTTTTCTCCCCGACAAAGCCGTCGACCTGATTGATGAATCCGCGTCCCGTTTAAAAATCGAACTCGACAGTTTGCCGACGGAAATTGACCAACTCGAGCGCCAGGGAATGCAGCTGGAAATGGAGCGTCAGGCTCTCGCCAAAGAAAAAGACGCAGCCAGCAAAGAACGGATTTCCAAAGTTGAAAAGGAAATGGCTGACGTAAAAGAAAGGGCCGACGCGATGCGCGCACAGTGGATGAACGAAAAGTCGGTCATCGATGAAGCCAATGCCGTCCAGGAAGAGATCGAGACCAACAAAACGGAACTGGAGCGGGCCCAGCGCGAAGGAAACCTCGGTCGTGCCAGCGAGCTGCAGTACGGTGAATTACCTCAGTTGGAAGAGAAGTTACAACTGGCTCAGCAGAAGTTGAATAAGATGCAGGGCTCGTCCCGTTTATTGAAGGAGGAAGTGACTGAGGATGACATCGCCAAGGTGGTGAGTTCCTGGACCCATATCCCCGTAACAAGGCTACAGGAAGGTGAACGCTCCAAGCTCGTTCAGATGGAAGATCGCCTCGGCGACCGGGTCATCGGCCAAAGAGAGGCCATCACCGCGGTTTCCAATGCCGTTCGTCGTGCCCGCGCAGGGCTTCAGGATGAGAATCGCCCGATTGGCTCGTTTCTTTTCCTCGGACCAACCGGTGTCGGAAAAACGGAACTATCAAAATCACTCGCGGAGTTTCTCTTCGATGATGAAAATGCCATGGTCCGGATCGACATGTCCGAATACATGGAGAAGCATGCCGTCTCCCGACTTATCGGAGCACCTCCAGGCTATGTTGGATACGATGAAGGCGGACAGCTGTCAGAGACGGTCCGACGCAAACCCTACTCTGTCGTCCTCTTTGATGAGATCGAAAAAGCGCATCCCGATGTCTTCAATGTTTTGCTCCAGGTCCTGGATGATGGACGAATCACTGACGGACAGGGCCGGACGGTCGACTTCCGGAATACGGTGATTATTATGACCAGCAATATCGGAAGCGAATTCATCCTAAACACCGAAGACGCTTCAGAACGCTACCAGCTGGTCACTCAAGCTCTGAAGGGCCATTTCCGGCCGGAATTCCTCAATCGGGTGGATGAAACCATCATCTTTGACCGACTTTCGGAAGAGGATCTGAAAAAAATTGTGACTATTCAGATCGGACGGGTCGTGAATCGACTGGAGAAAAAGGGAATTTCACTCGATCTCACCGACGCAGCTCTGGCTCATTTATCTTCAGAAGGTTACGATCCGGCCTACGGTGCCCGACCACTCAAAAGAGTTATTCAGAAACAGCTCCTCGACCCCTTGAGTATGGAAATACTCGACGGGAAATTCACTGATGGCGACAGAATAATGGTTGACCTTTCTGAAGGAAAGTTAACAATGCAGTAAGAGCGTGGAGCGCTCTGTATTTGGGGGAATACAGCCCGGTTCGTTGAGCAATCGACGGACCGGGCGTTTTTTTTGTCCCCGGCGTTTCTTTGACTTCCACGAACAGAAAGACCCCGGGCCTCATGGAAAATCCACAAAGCGCCGGGGTCGTTCTAAACTGGAAATTTGAAGCCGACGATCAAGCGTCCTCGTAAGAGCCTTCGACCCTTTCGGCGACGTCTTTGTAGCCATAATCCACCGCGTAGATTTGCTTCAATGATTCGAGATACTCCACCTTGTTATCAAGTTTTAAGTAGAGCAGCCCCATATTGTAGAGGAGCTCTTTCTTGGTCTCGTCCATGATTTGGAGTTCGCTAATCGCTTCCTGATACTGGCTCACCGCCAAATCGGTCATGCTCATTTTTTCATAGCACTGTCCCAACATGTTCATCACCTTGATCCGAAGATTCGGACTGGTCTTCGCCTGCTGAAGGTGCTTGATCGCTTCACGATGGCGCTCCCCCTGCAGAAGTCGCTGTCCGAGTTCGTAGCGGAGCTCGGCATCGGTCGGGTTCCGGTCGACACGGGCTTCTGATTCCGCGATCAGATCACCCATTTGTAATTTCTGAGCTTCGGCCAGCTGAGCTTTGTATTGCTCGACATCCGGATGCTCTGGATTTTCCTCAATAAATTTTGTCAATTCAACGAGATGACCCGCGTTCACCAGCTCCCGAACCTTGGCGACACTGCGTTCCAGCGCCGGATCGTTCGAAGACAAATGGTGAGCCCATTCATAAAACTGAAGTGAAGTGGGAAAGTCCTCCAACTCTTCGTAGGTTTTGGCGAGTTTCTTGGACACTTCCAAATTGTTGTTGTCCTGCGTATACTGCTCCATCAAGGTTGCCGCCTGCGCCTGCAACATCTCCGGAGTCATCGCCGCCCGGCCTTTGCTCTCCAGATCGGCAGCAGCATCTTTGTCTTTTAACAAATCACGCCAGTCGCCGTCACTGTCCCACTTCTGAGAAGCGATCGATCCTTTGGCAGTAGCATCCTTGTATTTTTTAGATGCCTGCAAATCAGTGCGGTCTTTTTCCGACACCTGGCCAAAAATTTCAGCCGCTTTGTCATAAGCATCACGCTCCATGTAGAAGTCGCCGAGCTTGTGGTAAAACTTCAAGTTATCCGGGTTCCCTTGAATCACCGTTTCCAACGCGAAGCCTGCTGTCATGGGCATATCAGCCGCAATGGCAGCCTCATAAAGAAGCTCATTCCCCTGTGGATTGTAAGGATCAGAAGAGAGGACGTCCTTTTCCAAAGCAACGATTACACCCACCGGGTCTTTCTTAAGCTGGCTCTGCATTCTAAGAACTTTCAGGGCCTCGGCTCCAAGCTTCACCCCTTTCTTCCCTTCGTTATCCTTCACTGCAGCGAGTCGAAGCTGTCTTCTCCCTTGCAGGAAGCCCGGCTCTTTGGCGAGGATCGCCTGCAACAGGCTGACCGCGTATCCCCAGTTCCGGAGCTCCATCGCGCTCTCTGCTTTAAGAAACAATTTATTCAGATTTGCAGGCAATTGATGCTGCATCACGACGTCGTTCTTCTTTTCCTCTTCTTCAGGTATGGTCTCTGTACTCATCAAAATATTCGTGTTTTAGGGCGATTACGCACCGGATTCAATTTCCTTTTCCGGATCATACCACAATTCCCCTCCGTTCATCTAGCGAATGTTGACGAAACCGACAACACAAAAAAACTCATTTTAAGAAGAAATGATTGAAATCCTTCATTGAACAACGCTTGCCTGATTGGCAAATTCATCGTTAACTGTTGGGGATGAATCGCTGGTTCGCCATATTTTCAATCCTTGCAGTCTCTGCGCTTTGCGTGGGAGCAGGAAAGAAATACCAACTTTATTTGGTGACCTTCCACATGGAAGGCGAAGAAACGGACAATCCGAAAATGATTACTCCGGTAAAACTGGGTACGGAGCACCGCCAGTATTTCTTCAGTAAGATTCCGATTTTTACCGATCACGATATTGAGTGGTTCTACCCATTCAATTCGAGAGATGGAAAGTCCTTTGGAACTGCATTTAAACTAAAGGACCATGCGGCAACGGAACTGAAGGGCGTCTGCCTTACCAATCACGGTAAGCTTCTCGGTGCGCGTATTTCGGATGCACAGATTCAAGCCGTTGTGATCGACAGACCGATTGACGATGGAGTCATCGTAGTCTGGCAGGGATTGTCACAGGATCATCTCAAGCAGTTCAGAAAGCGCTTCCCGCACGTCGATGATTTCAAAGGTAAGCTCGGTCCGGACTTTGCTCTTCCGGCACAATAGAGTATCTTTCTTTCTCTTGCCCGCTGAATTAATTCGCGGGCTTCCCCTTAACCCAACGCTTCCCTGCCTTCGACATGTACGGTGTTTCACGCTTCTTACTGCTCGCCTTTTTCAGCCTCGCTTCTGCCGCAATCCTCAAAGCGGATCCGCTCGGCCTGGTTCTTCCCACGAAAAACACTGCGATTTTCTCGAGTGATCCCTCGAAATTCTACATGTATACCAACAGGAATTTTGAAGGAGTCAATTCCAAGCCCTGGGAGGGCGGCACTTACGGTTTTTCCCGCAACGGAAAAAGGACCAGCATCGGCATTGTGAATACACGCTTGCACGAAGGAATTGATATCAAGCCCGTAAGTCGCGACAGCTCCGGAAACCCGCTGGATTCAGTCAGGGCGATTTCGCGCGGCACAGTGGTGTATGTCAACAGCACCTCATCCCACAGCAATTACGGGAAATACATCGTAGTTCATCACGACTGGGGCGACGGACCTTTCTTTTCGCTCTACGCCCATCTGAGTTCAGCCTCTATCAAAACCGGTCAGAAGGTCAATGCCGGTGACACCATTGCGAAAATGGGCTACACCGGGGCAGGGATTGATCGAACCCGTGCCCACGTCCATGTCGAGTTGAACATGCTGATGAGCGACCGCTTTCAGAGCTGGTATGACCGCCACTTCACCAGCAAAAATAATCACGGAATCTTCAATGGATTCAATCTCAGCGGATTGGATATCGCGGCCCTGTTCAAGATGCATAAAGCGAATCCGAATATTTCTATCCCCGAGTTTCTCGCCAATCATGAGGAACCTTATTACAAAGTAGGAGTTCCCAAGAACGGCAAACTTGATATCATTCGACGCTATCCCTGGCTCGGTCGCAACATGAACAAAGCTCTCGGGGCCAAGAGTTGGGAATTCACTTTCGCCCGGAACGGGATTCCGCTTTCGGTTTCGCCATCCAGCAAAAGCTTGAAATATCCCGCAGTTACCTGGGTGAAATCCATGCAGACGAATCATTCCTACATGACCGTTTCACGAATTTCCGGGACCGGCAGCAGTGCGTCTCTGACCGCGAGTGGCTCACGTTATATTCAGTTGATCTCGGAAGGGTTTTAGATCCAGTCACCCCTCGTGAAGGATTTCCTGAAACACCCCTCCCCCGACCAGCATTTCGCCCTCATAAAAACCGCAGATCTGCCCCGGCGTAAGAGCTCTCTGCGGCGTGACGAAAGTCAGAGTTACGGTTTTTCCATCCTCTGAAAATGAAGGGTCCACGCCAACTGCTTCGCAGCGATACCTTGGCTGAGCGAGGAGACTTTTGATCTCCGGCAAAGAACGATTGGTGAATGACAGACTGCCTACCCGACACTTTGACGCATAAAGCTTCGGAGTTTCCGGTTCATCAAAAGCGACAACCAGCTCGTTGGTATCCGGTCGTTTCTCCACTGCGACATAAGCTTTTCCGAATGTGTTGGAAGCGACACCAAGCCCCTTTCGCTGCCCCAGGGTGTAGAGATGCAGCCCTCGATGCGCGCCAACTTCACGCCCGTCCAAGGTCACGATCGCACCGGGAGAGTCTTCAATGTAATGGGAGAGGAAATCAGACATCTTGATATTCCCGATAAAACAGATCCCCTGGCTGTCTTTCTTTTTCGCGACCGGAATCTTGAACCGCTCCGCCTCTTTCCTGACTTCCGGTTTTGGCAAATGGCCGATCGGAAACCAGGCAGGCTGAATCTGATCCTGTTCCAACATTGCCAGAAAGTAGGTCTGATCTTTTCCTTTTGCGCCCCGCAGAATATCCGTGGTCCCGTTCTCATTCCGCACCGCCTGAGCGTAGTGCCCGGTCGCCACGTATTCGAATCCCTGTGCCTTCGCGAACTCGAGAAAAATTCCGAACTTCATCTCGCGATTGCACATCACATCCGGGTTGGGTGTGATCCCATCACGATAACCGGACAGGAGATAATCCACCACCCGATCGCGGTATTCATCCATCAAACTCAGAATCCGAAATTCAATTCCAAGGAAATCACAAACCTCACGGGCATCCCGAATATCCTGCTCCCAGGGACAATCCCCCGGAAGCTCTTCCTCGTTGGTCCAGTTCTTCATGTAGGCACCGACAACTTCGTGCCCCTGCTCCAGCAAAAGAGCAGCCGCGACACTGCTGTCGACGCCACCTGACATTCCTACTAAAATTTTTGCCATCGACAGTGCTTGATTGATTTCTCTAACTCAGCCCTGGAACCCCTAATCTGAATTGCGAAGCTCTTCAAGCAGCTGCTTCCGAAGCAATTCCCGTCGCCAGCTGCATAATGGCTTCCTCGCTTAGTTCCTCGCGGGAAAGCTCTCCGCTGATCTGGCCTTCGTGCATGACCAGTGCCCGGTCTGACATTCCGAGAATTTCTTCCATCTCGCTGGAAACGAAAAGAATCGCGACACCTTGCGAGGAAAGTTCCTCCATTAACAGATAGATTTCCTGCTTGGCCCCAATGTCAATCCCACGGGTTGGCTCATCCAGCAGCAAGATTCGCGGATTCATCGCCAGCCATTTCCCCAGAACCACCTTCTGCTGATTCCCCCCGGATAAATATCGAACGATCTGACGATCCGAAGGAGTCTTCACCTTCATCCGTCCGATCATCTTATCCGAAATTTCCTTTTCGGCAGCGAAATTCAGGAAGCCCTTTTTCTGATCCCTGCGGAGGGAAGCCAGGCTCATGTTTTCTCCGACAGCCATATCAATGATCAGTCCCTGCTGCTTTCGATCTTCAGGCACCAAAGCCATCCCTGATTGAATTGCGTCCCTCGGATCCGATACCGTGATTTCCCTGCCCTCAACAGAAATTTTCCCTTCCAGCGACGGAGTCACCCCGAAAAGTGTCGCCAGAAGCTCCGTTCTTCCCGCGCCAACCAAACCTGCCATCCCGACAATTTCGCCTGCTCTCAGATCGAAACTGATGGCATGTTCCGGATGCTCAGGAGTTCGAACATTCTCTACCGAAAGCAGAACTTCTCCAGGTTCCTGAGGATCGTGAGGGTAAAACTGGGACAACTCACGCCCCACCATCATGCTGACCATCTTGTCGTGGGTGATTTCATTCTGAGCAAGTTCCCCAACTGTCTCTCCATCCCGCAATACCACGACCCGATCTGCCAACTCAATCACTTCACCGAGGCGGTGTGAAATATAGATAATGCTGACTCCGTTCGATCGGAGATCCTTGGCCACTTTGAACAACTGTTCGGTCTCCCTTTGAGAGAGACTCGATGTCGGCTCATCCATGATCAACACTCTCGCATCAATCGAAAGTGCTTTGGCAATCTCGACCAATTGTTGTTTCCCGATCGTGAGATCCTCCACCAGCACATTGGGATCGACTTCAAGACCTACCCTTTCGAGGAATTCCCGTGAACGCTCTTCGATTTTTTTCTCATCAATCAATCCGTGCTTCAACGGCTCCCGCCCCAGAAAAATGTTTGCCCCAACGGACAGGTTCGTTGCCAAATTGAGCTCCTGGTGGATCAGGGCAATTCCCCGGGACAAGCTGTCTTCCACTGAAGTAATCGTGACCTTCTCACCATCCAGAAGAATGTCACCGGCATCTGGAGGTTGAACACCGGCAAGAATTTTCATGAGGGTACTCTTTCCCGCACCGTTTTCTCCGATCAGAGCAACAGCTTCCCCACTTCCCACAGGAAAGCTTACTTCATGCAATGCCCGGACCCCGGGGAAGGACTTGCAGATACCTTTGACTTCGAGAAGTGGAACCATGACGAAACCGTAGCAAATACCCGACGCCTGACCAGCCCCAATCTAACCAAGCGACTCGAGGGCCCGACGCATTTCTGACTCACGGGCCTCGATCGACTCACAAAGGGCAAACTGGACACGGGCCCTGTTCAAGTTCTGATCCTCGTAATTGACTTTGAAATAGATATCCCCGGCGAGATAATCGGCGAAAAATCGAAGACCGAGTTCGAAGGTGATTAAACGAACGGAATCAAAAAGATACTTTCGATCCGCCTCAGTCAGGAACCCGCGCGCCTCTTTTAGATAACCTTTCACGAGAGCCTCGAACAGGTCGAGATCAAGAATCACCTCTTTCAGGTCATTGGTCTCTTCCCCGGCAGGGTTGCAACTGCTCCGAACCGCATCTCCGAAATCGTAATGAATCAGTCCCGGTTTTACCGTATCCAGATCGACGATACAGGTTCCTTTTCCCGTAAAATTGTCGATCATGATATTGGTGATTTTCGGATCACCATGGGTAGGCCGAAGCTGCAGTTCACCTCTTTCCAGAGCCGACTCCAGAATATCGGCAATTCCCCTGCGCTCTTCAACAAACCGGGCTAAGCGGGCAGCTTCAGAGGAAAGCTTCAAAAACTTTTGAGCTTTTTCAGTGGGGAGAACTTCATCATAACTCTTCAAATATCCGGGGGTAATATGAAAACCTGGCAAGGTGTCTTCCAACTCCTCAATCGGAAAGTCAGAAATAATTCGCTGAAAATGCCCCAACACGATTCCCGCCTCAGTCGCATGCTCGGGTGTGCTTACCTTCTCGTGACTGGTCGTGCTGGCAATCATCGAAAGCGCCCGCCAGTATTCCCCCTCACGATCGACAATAAAATCCCGACCGCCGACCGTGGAAATGACGCGAGGCAATTGCCAGATACGGTCAGCATTCTCCGACTCGGATTGAATCCGGCAATGAGCGTGATCGGTTACCGCCTTCATATTCGCCATCACCGCAGCCGGATTCTTAAAAACCGTCCGATTGATTCGCTGAAGGATGTACTGCTCCTCTGAAAAGGTCGTTCGCAGAATAACCTTATAGGTGTCGTTCACATTGCCTGTCCCGATCGGCTGAAGCGCAACAAGCCGTCCGGGAATATCAAATTGGGTAGCAATTTCTTCAGCAATCATAGGCGATCCGCCGCAGCGGAAAGCGCAGAGATTAGCACAGAACCTGCCCTTAACGAAGGGAAAGAGCGCTTAAATGCCATGTTTTTTGGAATTTTCAGACTAAAGTGTATTGCTAGATCACTCTGGAAAAATGAAAGCACTACCGATCAAAGCCTCGCGGCTGTTTTACTTTATCCTTCCAGGGTGGGCGATTGTCCTGGCTATCGGCATCTTGAAGTTTCAGCCCGATAGTCTGGAAATGGACGAGCCACGCTATGTCGAACACGTCCGGTTTCTTCTACAGGGAAATTACTTTGATCCTGCCGACCCCGAAATCGTCAACGGGCCGGGATTTCCTGTTACCCTTTTGCTCACCTATTGGGGAGGTGAAAACTATTGGGCCGGGCGCCTACTTAATGTTCCCCTCCTGATTGGAGCGGCGCTTTTCATGTTTTTTGCTGCAAGAAGATTCCTTCCTGAACCTGCTGCAGTTCTATGCGGCCTGGCGATTGCTTTCAATCCGATTCAACTTCGATTTATCCACCTGATGATGTCCGATACTCTCGCAGTGTTCCTCTTTTGCGGATTCGCGTGGGCTCTGATCGGGGCGACCTGGACGGGAAAACTAAACTGGCCACGCGTCCTTCTTGCTGCATTCTTCCTCGCGGCACTGACGATGAATCGGGTGATTTTTGGCTACGTTATTGCTGCGGGGATTGTTGCCCTTCCCATTGCCGGATTTGTCCTCCGGGAGAAGAAAGAGAATCTGTTTCGAACTGCGCTTGTTCTGGCACTCTCCATGATTCTCTGCCTGCCCTTTTTAATATTCACGAAAAGTGTCACCGGTGAGAACTTTTCATGGGGCACGACAAGCGGCGAGTTTGTCTACTGGATTGCAAATCCTCATGACAATGAATTCGGTGACTGGATGGGAGGCCCCGGGGAAGTCGAAAGCAATTCGGAGCTCAAGAAGAACCACGGAGCCTTTTTCGAGCGCATTTCAAAGCTTCCGAAAATGGAGCAGGATGCCGAAATGCGAAAGCAGGGCATGATCTGGGTCAAAGAAAACCCGACAAAGCTGGTTAAAAATCTCGTCGCTAACGTGGTCAGGGTATTCTCCGGTTTTCCGAGGTCCTACAAGTCTGAACGAATCGGCTCAATTTTCTGGACCGTGCCCATTTACTTCACTCTCTTTCTCTGTCTCGCTTCGATCTGGCCTGCTTTCCGAAAATGGAAGACCATTCCTTTTGCTTTCAAAGCCCTCTTGTTGCTCTCCACCATTTACCTCGGCGGAACGATGCTCCTCCCCGCCCTGCCTCGATATTTGCTACCTGTCTTTCCCGCGATCGTTCTTTGGTTAGGCTTCGTATATACACGAATTCTGGAAATCAGGATTCGATAAAGGCATTCCGCTTTTCAGTACGCGGCAAACAGAATTACTGATCTGCATTTATTCTTGTTTTTATGGAAATTATATATTAGTTTCTATTTAAACACCCACGAAATGCAAAACAATACGAAACGTCTTGCCGACGAAACACCGGCAACCGGCGACCTGTCTCGTCGTAGCGGCGAAAACGGAGATCTTCTGGTCTGTTCCGTTTTTGGCACCCGTCCTGAAGTCATTAAGTTCGCCCCGGTAATCCGGCAGCTGGAACTCGACGGCTTTCGCACCCTTAACATTTCCAGCGCCCAGCACCGCGATCTGATTCGTCCGCTCGTCGAACACTTTAAAATCCGGGTCGACCATGATCTCGATGTCATGCAGCCTGGCCAAACCCTCAACTCACTCGTATCCCGCGTCGTTGATCGGCTCGATCCCATCTATGTGAAAGAGGAACCATCGGTAGTCCTGGTCCAGGGAGATACCACAACTGCGATGTCCGGGGCCCTCGCCGCTTGGAATCGCCGAATTCCTGTTGGCCACCTCGAAGCCGGCTTGCGTACTGACACCGCCGACAACCCCTTTCCGGAAGAAATGAATCGACGTCTTATTTCGAGATTGGCGACCCACCACTTTGCCGGGACTCAATCGAACTACGACACTCTTGTTTCCGAAGGAGTTGACCCTGACTCCGTTGTCATCACAGGGAATCCGGTCATCGATGCACTGGAATGGACCCTCCACGAAAATTCAATGCGGGAAACAGAGGCAGAACTCCCCTTTGATTACGATCCCACCAAAAAGTTGATCGTTCTTACCACCCACCGCCGGGAGAGTTTTGGGGATGTAATGCTTTCCAATCTCGAAGTCATTCGCGATTTCCTTGGTGCGCATGAAGACGTCGAACTCGTCTTTCCGGTTCATCCCAATCCGAATGTCAAAGCCGTCGCCGCAAAGATTCTTGAAGGTCGCGACCGTGTTCACCTGGTTGATCCGATGGATTATCCGGATTTTCTCAATCTTCTTTCACATGCGTGGTTGCTGGTCTCCGATTCCGGCGGCCTCCAGGAAGAAGCACCATCCCTTGGCAAACCTCTTCTGGTCATGAGAGAAAATACCGAGCGCCCCGAAGCAGTCGAATGCGGTGCCGCAAAACTGACAGGGTCCGATCCCGAAGTTCTCCGCCGTGAACTTGAGGCGGCTTATGCCGATGATACCTGGGCACAGAATGTCTCGAAAATGGTCAACCCGTTTGGAAAAGGGGACGCCGCCAAGCTGGTATCCGAGCACCTCGCTGCTCAGGGAAGCCTGGTGCTGGAAGCTTAAAGTTTAGAAGGCACACATTTCCGAAAGGAAACGGCAGACTCAAGTCACGCTAGCTGAGGAACAAGCGCTTCCCCGATCTCCACCTTCACGGGTAGAGATTTCATATAAAGCTGATCACAGTACTGCCCCATCGGCAGCACTTCGAATCTGTCAGCCAGTGCGCCCAGGACACGACGCATGAATGCGCGCTTCTTTTCACCGTCCAAATCCATCGCCGGGAAAAATTTCATGGAGGGAACTTCATCCCCCCCGAGAAAGTCAGTTGGATGGAGAAGAAATGAAGGCTCAACCCTGAACAATCGATGAAGCCACAGAGCCGTTTTCAAATAGGCCAGTGCCAGCCCTTCTGAATAGCGTGCCAGAAACAAAAGGTAACTCGCATGAATGGGTGCCTTCACAATCGGCATCGTTGAAACCGGAATTTCCAACAACTCCCCTTCTTCGGTTTGCCACACAAATGGTTTCAATGAGAGAAAGCCGTCGCGAAAAGATCCGTATAAACCTGCGCGCTCTTTCTTTTCCTCTTTAGGCAGATCCGAGTTCAGGAAAAAATAAGTCCTCGCAATGAACCCGAGAAAGGTCGGAAAAGTCGAGGCATCGTATTGGTACCCACGTCGGCAAAGCAGACGCCGCAATGTCGCGCTGCCACTAAACCCCGGACCACGCCAACCTTTTGGGCTGACTCCGGTCGCCGATTTGATGGCAGACTCGGACCGGTCCAGTTCAATGTTCAGCTCCTCTTCGGAATAATTCTGCAACCAGGGCTCATGCATGTAGGAATGATTCGCGACCTCATGGTTTGCGTCGGAAACCTGACGAAGCGCTTCATGATTTCCTTCCAACTCAGCATCTTTACCGACAACAAAAAAGGTGGCCTTCAGCTTCCGCTCTTCGAGGCACTCCAGAATCTTCGGAACTGCGTCGGGAAGATAGGATGGAAAGCTTTCCCATCCCTTTTCTCCCTGCGTTTTCAGATACGCCCACTCGTTATCGAGATCGAGAGAAAGGCTTGCGCGAGGTTTCACTGTAGAAGTATCTCTCATCTCTTCACCATTCAGTATTTGTGACAGGAGCAGCCACAGCCGAATCAATTTTCTTTTCGATTTCCAATCCACGAACTGCCAGAGCAACATCTTCAGCGACTTCGAAAGCGAATCCCGTGCTGGAATTCCACGCCGTAATTTTTGGATAAACCTGGGCCGAGGTTGCTAGAAAGAGAGGACTTCCTTTCACGTTCACTTTCGGCTTCAAATCTGCGTATCCCAGGGGATAGAGAGGCTCGACAAAGGGAGCTTTGAAAATCTTCACATCCGCAATGTCATCGGTCGTCAGATTGAGATCAGGATACAGTTCGCAGAGTTGACTCGCCCATCGGCTGGCGATCAGAGCATCGTCCTCTCCGAACAATTCCGAATCCCGGCTACAGTATTTCATAGTGTAAACACCGTGGTATCCCCCGTAAATTTCCGGATCCACCAGTTCGGTCATTTCAACTACCCCGTCGAACTCCGTCCCGCAGTTCACGACCGGATTCCAATAGAAAGAATCGAGCGGCTTTTTCAAAAAGAAGAGCGCGTTCACCACTCCCTGATATGGAATGTCGTTCAGATTAAAACCATCGAGTAAGGAAGGCTCGGAAATCTGACGCAAAACCGGCGGCGCCAAAGTGGAAACAACATAGTCGTAACGCACCGGCTCACGCTCTTTTCCAACAACAACAATGCCGCGGTCATCCGCCTGACGAAGTGCCGTCACTGTGGAGCTTTTCAGGATCTCTACACCTCGTTCACTGAGGCTTTCTTCAATTCGATCAATGAGAGACTTCAATCCCTGTTTCGGATATCCCCGCACGGCGGTATTTTTCTCCCGGCCCATCCGTTCCCAGATATAACGACCGGGCAAGTCCGCAGCCGCAGCCCCGAACTTGGCACCAAATAGAGGAACCAGCATTTTCTCCCAGATTTTCTCGCTGTAGAGCGGGGCCAACCAATCGCGGACCCTGGTATTTTCGAGGTCTTTTCCGAAGACTAGCTTCCGAAGAAAAAGACTCACGGCACCAAAGCGAATTCTCTGAATGAATTTGAGCGGCTTGAACCGGAGCAAATCGATGGCGGTATTAAAAGGATAACGGTCTCCGTCGGCAATGAATCCCATCCGGGTTGGCTTCCAGACGAGTTCATCCGTGAAACCGACATCGTCGATCATCTGCAGCAGAGGCTCATCAGAGGGCATCTGGCAGTGATAGAAACAATCGATGAACTTGCCTTCCCTTTCGAAATAGGTCCCCATCCCGCCCAGGCGATCAGAAGATTCGATCAAAGTAATTTCAGCATCGACAATCGAAGAGAGACGGTGAGCCGTCGCCATTCCTGAAATGCCGCCACCGAGAATGGCTATTTTTGTCTTAGGCGTGGACGGCTGCATCTTGAATAGAAGGTTGGACTTCGATAGTGTCGGTTTTGGAATTGTAGACCCGGACAGGAGTCTCACAGGGCTCGGGGGTAACCCGATCACGAAGACAAAGTTTAATGTATTGTCCGATCGTCTTGAAGAGACGCAGTTTGCTCACGCTCATTTTCCGATCATATCGAAGAGTCATCGGTATTTCCCGTGTGTCCGGATTCCAGAAACGGAGTTTCAAAAGAATTTCCACCATGCAGGCGAATCCCTGTTCTTCGACGAGTCGATCTCCCCAGTGACGGGATGCATTCTGCAAAAGAGAAGCTCGATAAGCCCGGTATCCGCAGGTGAAATCTTTAACGCCATCAACTCGAATCAAAGTATTGAATACAACAGAAGCTCCACGGGAAAGGAGACGTCGAAATGGAGGCGCACTGGTATCATCTCCCCCATCAACAAAGCGCGAAGCAATCACCACGTCAGCTCCGGAAGCGATCTCATCCAGCATTTTTGCCATCAAACCTACGTCGTGGGTGTCGTCGGCGTCCATCGCGATGATCACATCTTCCGGTCCGGCAAGGCGACTCGCCTGTTGAATCCCAGTCTGCATCGCTTTTCCCAGGCCACGATTTTGAAAATGTTGAATCAAACGCACTGAAAGATCAGGATGACCGGCCATCGCAATTTTTGCGGTGTCGTCTGAAGAACCGTCATCAACAACGAGAACTTCCAGTCCTGAACCGAGTCGCGGAAGTTTTGCCAACCTGGAGAACATACTTGGAAGGCATTCCTCTTCGTTAAAGGCCGGCAATATAAGAAAAACTCGAGGTGAGACGCTCGCCGTGTCGGTAGAATTTGTGTGTTTCATAGCAGTTATGATAAATTTATCAGCATTCATTCTTAATTGCAAGATTAAATTGTAATTTTCATAAAAATAACCACCAATCAATTTACAATGCTTACCTGCTGGTTTTTATACTCTCAGAAATTCGAGTGCCAAAAGTCCCGCCATTCGTGAGTACGAATCAGGACCAAGAAAACGAATGGAGATGAACAGGCACGAATCAGCCTCGCCCCAAAACCGCCTGCCTCCCCTAGGCCAGCAACTTCTTCACGACATGACCATGAACATCGGTCAGTCGAAAATCACGGCCCTGATATTTGAACGTGAGCTTTTCGTGATTAATCCCCATCAGATGAAGGATCGTCGCGTGAAGATCATGAACATGAACCGGGTCCTCCACTACGTTGAATCCAAGTTCGTCGGTTGCACCAACCGTGATGCCCGGCTTGATCCCTCCACCCGCCATCCACATCGAAAATGCCTGAGGATGGTGATCGCGCCCCAGCGACCGGCCGAGAGCGGCACTTGATTCCACCATCGGTGTCCGACCAAATTCTCCACCCCAAACGACCAGGGTGTCTTCGAGCATCCCCCGGTTCTTCAAATCCTGAACCAGCGCTGCTGAGGCCTGATCCACGATTCGTGCCTGACTCGTTACTCCGTTCTCCACCTTGGAATGGTGATCCCATCCCGAATGATACACCTGCACACAGCGGCTCCCCCGCTCCAGCAATCGCCTCGCCAAGAGACAATTATTCGCGAAAGACGATTTTGCATCCCCCGGCTTCGCCCCGTAAAGATCGAGCACTGATTTTGACTCCGAGGAAAAATCCATCAGCTCCGGCGCGGCCGACTGCATCCGCCAGGCCATTTCGTAAGCATTGATCCGTGTCTGAATCTCAGGATCCCCTACTTTCTCCAACTGCCGTTGATTCATTCTCTTGATGAGATCGAGCGAGTCGCGTTGCGCTTTATCATCATATCCCTTTGGATTGGAGACGTGCAAAATCGGGCTACCAGACTCCCGGAACGGAACACCGGCATGACTCCCTGGAAGGAAACCTGCGCTCCACATCGCAGCACCGCCGCTGAGGCTACCTCCGCTTTTTAACACGACAAAGGACGGAAGATCATCTGCCTCACTCCCAATCCCGTAACTTAACCACGCCCCCATAGCCGGACGCCCTGGAAGCGAGTGGCCCGTATTCAGAAAAATCTGCGCCGGGGAATGATTGAACTGACTCGTGTGCATCGAGCGAATGATCGCGATTTCGTCCGCCACCTTCGCCAGATGAGGCAGACGATCCGAAAGTTCCGCACCCGAATCCCCATGTTTTGCAAAGGGAAAACACGGAGCCAGAACCGCGGCATCCGGCTGAATAAATGCATATCGCTGTCCGGCGATGACCGAGGGAGGAATCGGCTTCCCGCTCAATTCCTTTAGCTTTGGTTTGTGATCGAACAACTCCAACTGACTCGGAGCCCCCGCCATAAACATGTAGATAATGCGCTTCGCCTTCGGGCCATAATGAGTCGCAGCGGGGGTGATTGAATTCCCGGCCCCCTGCAGGAGGTTCGAAAATCCGCCCGCCATCGCAGCCGACAAGCCAATTTTTCCGAGGCCGATACCACAGTCATTGAAGAAGTGGCGACGGGTGAGTTCTTGAAGATTCATAGACTTATCCTTTGGTAATCGTCTCGTTCAAATTCATCAGTGCTCTCGCCACCATTTTCCAGGCGGCGAGATCAGCATCTTTGCTCTCAAAAATCTCTGCCGCTTTCAGTTCATCGGAACCAATTCGTTGCTTCTGAGCATTGAAATAGGACACGAGGTCAGCCAGTTCGCTTTCCGAAGGTGGCCTTGTCAGGAGGCGCTGGAACATTTCCGCAGCGATTATTTTTGGATCAACAGGCTTGGATCGATGAGCAGACAGGGTTGAATCGGCAAGAGCAGCTGCTGCTTCCTCGAACATCGGATCATTCAGTAGAGTCAAAGCCTGAAGCGGCGTGTTACTGCTCTCTCGACGCGGCAGACAACTCTCACCTGTCGGTCCATCGAAAGTCAGGTAAGCCGCAAAGGGTGTCGTCCTTTTAGAGAAAGTGTAAAGACTCCGCCGATAACGATCCGGGCCCGTCGAAGTTTTCCAGGCTCCCTTCCCGTATCCCATCGCCGAGACGCTTTCCGGCTGAGGAGGAAATACACTCGCCCCGCCAAGTTTCTCTGTCAGCAAGCCGCTTGACCTCAACACCGAGTCACGAATGGTTTCCCCGTTCAGGCGAACCCGCGGTCCACGAGCCAGTAGCACATTTTCAGAATCTCTCTCCAACTGCTCAGGCGAAATCTCACTGCTGCGCTGATAAGCCTCGCTCATCACGATAGTGCGGTGCAGCTTTTTCAAGGACCACCCTGTTTCTGAAAAGTTCACGGCCAGCCAATCGAGTAACTCCGGATGACTCGGAAGCTCTGACTGATACCCATAATCACCGGAAGTAAAAACCAGTCCACGACCGAAAAACGAACGCCACGCGCGGTTCACCGCGACTCGAGCAGCGAGAGGATTGCGATCACTCACCAGCCACCTGGCAAAGCTAAGACGATTTTTCGGCTGACCATCCGGAATCGGCTTGAAGACTGCGGGCACCGCCGGCTCGACGATGTGTTTTGCCTGCAAATACTCACCGCGATGGTGATACTTCGTTTTCCGTGAATTATTCGCCGGTCGTTCCCTCATCACCAGAGTAACAGGAAACGCCGGTTTTGTTTTTTCGAGAGCAGCGACTTCACCCTGCAATTTCTTGAACTGCGGGGCATGCCGAATATAGGCCAACTTCATTTCACCCTCCGTCGCTGAGGCCGGATTCAAGAATTCTCTGGCGGAGGCGATCGCTTTTTCCTTGTCCGTCGTCACCGAAATTCGGAAACGCCCTAAGCCGGCAACAAAATGCCGTTCAAAAAGCAGTTCGACATCGAGAGTCTTTACACCCGAAACCGGAGCTTTTGCGTTTAACACCAACTCATGGCGTTTCCCCTGCTGCGTGGATGTGGACCATCCGGTTGAGCCGTCTCCATCGACGACATTCATCGCATCGGCGCCCCCACTTCCCACCGAAATTTTCCCGAAGCTGGCGCTGGCTTCATTGAACTCGAGCTTCCCTTTCTCCGTAGAGACAGAAACTTCACTCAGGAAAAAGTCCCCTTTGCGACCTTCGTAGTAAGCAGCACCGGGACCTTTCGCCGGCAGTCGGTCATCCGGCAAAACTTCAAGACGGAAAGCCGTGATTGCCTTCCCCTTCAAAGAGGAAAGATCAAAGCTCAAATTGTAGACCTCACGCTTCGTGAAATCACCACTCGCGTATATGGACAAATCCTCCGGCACGATTTCCAGGAGCGGAAGAGTGGACTTCATCGCAGTCGCTTTCAATGGAACCCAATCGGTCGCTTTCTTTTGCTGATCGGCATTCCATTTTGCAAAAGCAGCAGCATTGATCGCCGCGACAGCTTGCTTTTCCTTTTCATCGATTTTCACCTGTATCGCATCCCGCTTTTTGCTCACATCCGGATCAGGCACTTCGATCTCAGGCTCATCCGCATTGTCGAGTAAGCCCATCATCGCAAAATAATCGGTATGAGTGATCGGATCGAATTTGTGGGTATGACATTGCGAGCAGCCAGTCGTCAGGCCCATCCAGACAACGCCAGTGGTGGAAACGCGATCGACCATGGCGTGGTAGCGATACTCCAGAGGATCGATTCCACCTTCCTCATTCAACATCGTATTCCGATTAAATCCGGTGGCGATAATCTGGTCAGCAGTTGCGTCCGGAAGCATATCCCCGGCGAGTTGCTCGATCGTAAACTGATCGTAAGGCATATCCGCATTGAGCGACCTGATCACCCAGTCGCGCCACGGCCAGATCGATCGCTCCCGATCTTTCTCGTATCCGTTGGTGTCGGCGTAGCGGGCCAGATCCAACCAGTCACGCGCCCACTTTTCTCCATATGCCGGTGAGGCCAGCAAACGATCGATTGCAGCGGTCCAGGCCTTCGCGGAATCTCCCTCGTAGCTGGAGACAAACTCCTCTGCCTCTTCCATCGTCGGCGGCAAGCCCGTCAGATCGAGAGACAGTCGACGAATCAAGGTGTGAGAATCCGCCTTCGGATTAGCCTTCAGCTGTTTACCGGCAAGTTTTCGATCTACAAAAAAATCGATCGCTTTGTCCGAGTCGGGAACATCGGCCTTTTTCGGAGCCTTCAAACTCCAGAGTTCCTCATACTTTGCGCCTCCTTTGATCCACTGCTTCACCTTGGCGAGTTCCTCTGCCGAAAACTTTGGTTTATTCGCAGCCGGTGGCGGCATCATTTCATCGGGATCGTCCGAAGTCAGCCGCGCAATAACTTCACTCGCAGAAACATCCCCCGGAGCAATGGCACGGTAGCCACCCAGATCGCGAGTCGCTTGATCGAAAGTGTGCAAGCCGAGATCCGCCTCACGCGATGCATCATCGAAGCCATGGCACTTAAAACAGCGATCACTCAAGAGCGGGCGGATGTCGCGCGAGAAATCCACTTCATCCTCTCCTTGAAGCACAGAGAAGAGGGAAAAAAGCAAAATGGTCGGGAAAAGGAAGCGCAAAGGCATCTACCAACATAAACAGATTCAGCGATTTTTCCGCTACGCATTTTCGGGACACCGGGTTGACCGCGATTATCTCAAAGCTATTTATAGATGTGGAAGCCCCCCACCTTCCCCCGGGGGAGAACGAAGACAAGATTCAGGTCATTTTTCTGGCATTGAAAAAAGAGCCCATCACGAAAGAGTGAGCGGCGAAATCCATTGCGTTCCCGCCAACAGTCAGGAGAGTGTCCAAAATGAGCGACCATTGGGACGAGGAAGAGGAATACGAGGAAGGAAAGGTTCCCCGGGAACGGGAGGAATCTCTCTGCCCCTGCAAAAGTCGCCGGAGCTACAAGACGTGCTGCATGCCCTTTCATTACGGGCGCGCAAAACCCCACACGGCGGAGCAGTTGATGCGCTCCCGCTACAGCGCCTATTTTTTCCGCCTGATAGATTATCTGGTGGATACCACTCACCCTGACACGAAAACACCGGAACTTGGAAATGAGATCGGTGCGATGATCCACCAGGTGAACTGGAAGTTTCTCCGGATTGTCGAAGCCTCGAAAGGCGGGAAAGACGACAAAACCGGAAAGGTGGAATTTATCGCCGACTACTTTGTGGACGGCGAGCCTCAGGAATTGCACGAAGTCTCTCGTTTCAAACGCTTCAAAGGCGCCTGGAAATATTTGGACGGGAAACAGTGAGACCTTCTCCTTAGATAAACTCTGTCTCGCCCGGAATCGCGAGTGGAATATCTTCGACAGGTGTCTCCCAGTTTAGATTCGCCGGAACCAAATTCTGTTTTGAGTTCAAAGCATCCTCCCAGGTGATCCGCTGGCCGGTGTAGCTCGCCATTCTTGCCATCACCGCCATGAGCGTGGTGTGCGCCATTCGTTTCCCGTCGTTGATCGGACTGCCATTCCGGATCGAGGCAATCCATTCATTGTGCTCCGTCTGATACTTGTTCGACGGGCGTCCGCGATACTGCCAATTGGTTTCGCCTTCGATAAGCGGAGTCTTTCCTGCAAAACGAAGAGTTCCTTTGCTACCGATGACATGATCGCCGTTTTCATTAAAACAACCCGACTGAGATCGACAACCAAGAAACCCTTTTCGGCCGCCCGTGTATTCGTAAACCACAAAAGAGTGATCGAAGGTATTCCCCCAGTTTTCAAAAGTCTGGCCACCAGTCCCAACCGCTGCAGTCGGCATTTCATCGTTGATCCACCACGCCATTTTGTCGACGGAGTGACCACCTGAAAGCAGGATTGTGACATCACCGGACAGCCAGAGGTGCTTGTACCAATCCCGAATCTGCCATTCCAAATCCGACATTCCAGCCGGCCGGGCACCCTTGTGTTTTTGCCCCAGGTTGGCCCGGTAGTAGGTCGCATACATGGCGCGGACATCACCGATCGCTCCTTCTTGAATTTTCTGCTGAGCTGCTCTCAGGGCGTCATCGTATCGCCAGCAAAAACCGGAAACCAGAGCGAGCCCTTTTTCATCTGCGAGTTCCGATGAGGCAAGAACAGAACGAACTCCGGGCGCATCGATAGCTGCGGTAATCTCGATAAAAGAATGCTTCCCCGCAGCCGTGGCGGCAGCAAGATGCTGCGGGCGAAACGCTGGCGGTGTAGCCAATATAACGATATCGACATCGGGGTTGCTAACGACCTTCTCAAAAGCATCGAATCCAAAATGACGGGCGACCGATCCGGCCTTCACCTTTTCCGGATGACGTTTCTCCAACTGCGCGATACTTAAATCGACATTGTCTTCAAAAAGGTCACCAAGGGCTGTGAGAGTAATCCCGTCATCGGCGGCGAGGGCATTATCCGCGGCCCCGGTCCCGCGGCCACCACAACCAATCAATGCGAGACCGAGCTTCTGAGAGTTAGGAGCTCCAGTCAGGATTGCAGGAGCCCCGACCATCGCACTTCCGAGGGCAACTTTAGCAGAGGATTGAATCATCTCCCGCCGGCTTGATTTAGCTTCGTCGGTTTCCTGAGTCTTCATGGGGATGGTTCTGCATCGGATTTTTCAGCGAGCAGATCTTCGTGTATCTTGAAAGGAGCAGTCATCGCTTCATCCAGTTTTGTCAGCGACAATCGAACCCGGACGGAACGACTCTCTCCCGGAGAGAAATCATCACCAAACAGCGAGAGATCGAAAGCAGTGTAGGAAGTGTTTCGTTCTTCCGGTTTTTCCGAATAGTAGCGGGTGCTGATAGCATAGCAGTCCTCCGGTTTTGCTGTCAGGACGACTCCAAGGTCCGACTCCGGATCTTTGACAATGGCGAGGCATTTGGCGAAGGGCCGAACCGCTGTCATTTGAACATTCGGCTCACCGCGCTCGGATCGCTGCCACCGTCCGTCGCCGCAGGGACGCATCGCGTGAAAATCGCGGGCAAACACAAGCACCGAATCTTTGAAAACTTCGCTGAAACGCGGCAATACAAGTTCGGGTTTCTTTTTTCCCCGCCCCTGCAGAAAGACATAGGGTTGAAAGGACTTATCGAAATAGCTGGAGAGAAATACTTCGTAGCTGCGGTAAGTTGCGTTTGCTTTCGTAGTGATGATCAGGTCGATCGATTTCTTTCCGCTGATTTCATAGCGCGCGTTCACCGTTCCCTGATATCCTTCGGAAGCGGGCCACCTGATATCAATTTGACCTCCCACAAACGTGACCTCCGATTCCATCTTTCGCGGTTGATCCATCACCTGATTGACCGACATCAGCTTGAATAGATTCAACGCGGAATACCTTTCATCGATGACCTGCTTTCCAGTTCGCTTGTCGATGAGGCGGGACACTCCATGATAGTTGCCCTTTGTCCTGATCGTTCCTGACATCTCGTCCGTTTCGAAGTTGAAAAGCGTTTCGTCATTCCGATCGGGAATGAACTCAATAACAGGCTCAGCCTGAAGGTTCGCGATCAGCACGATAGAAAATACGATACTCACTTTTACGAAAATTGGCCATCTCAATGAAATCGTCATACCTCGACTGAGACTGGTCTAGCCCCACTTAAAAGGTCAAGCAGATCGCCCCCGCAAGTGCGCTTGCGATAGGTTTTCAATCACCCATTCACCTATCGATTCTGAAACTGGGCCACACTCGCCCATCAAAGCAAACCTGCGATAGAAGTTGGTTTGCGCCAGGATTCCCTATACAATCAGCAGCGATGCATCGGATAATCAGTTGCGGGTTAGTAGCTCTCCTCTACTGCCCCATTGTCACTTTGGCCGCTCAGGCGGGCGAACGGATGAACGTGCTCTTCATCGCCGTCGACGATCTTCGTCCGGAACTGGGATGCTACGGATCCCCGGCTCAATCCCCCCACATCGATCAACTCGCTGCAGAAGGCACCCTTTTCGAACGGGCCTATGTGCAATGTGCCCTCTGCATGCCGTCCCGTGCTTCCGTCCTCACGGGACGACGTCCTGACACTACCGGTGTGGTCGATTTCAGCATTCCCTTTCGTGAGGTGATTCCTGACGTCCTTACCCTGCCGCAGCTTTTCAAAAACAACGGCTACGAGGCCTTAGCCTTCGGTAAGATTTTTCACAACAACGACTCCCGCTCCTGGAGCGAGCCCCGTTGGAAATCTGATCGCCCGGAGTATCACACCGAGTTCGGGAAGCAGGTTTTGAAGTGGATAAAAGAGGATCACCGGCGTCTTACTTATGTCTGGGATCTCGGCGACGGTATCACCAAGACCAAGCGTCCAGGAGGGCTCGCGTGGGAAGCGCCCGAGGTCCCCGATAGCGCCCTGAGAGATGGCCATATTGCCGACGCAGCAATCGAGAAACTCGCCACCCTGGCGGAGAAACCTTTCTTTCTGGCCGTCGGGTTTCACAAACCCCACCTCCCCTTCATTGCCCCGAAAAAATACTTCGACCTTTACGATCCTGACGACATCGAGCCCGCACCCAATCCGGATCCACCGGAAGCCGCCCCTAACTTTGCCACTTACAATTGGAATGATCTCCGGCACTACTATGGAATTCCCGATGTCGGTCCGGTTTCGGCGGATCAGGCTCGCGATTTAAAGCACGCCTATTTCGCCTGTGTCAGTTACATGGATGCCCAGGTCGGTCGGGTCCTGTACTCACTTGCGGAAAACGGGCTCGCCCAAAACACGGTTGTCGTTCTCTGGGGCGATCACGGCTGGCAACTCGGGGAACACGGCATGTGGGATAAGCATTCCAACTACGAAACTTCGACTCACGCGCCGCTCATTGTCCGCGTTCCCGGGCAAAAGCCAGGACGCTCCCGTGCGCTGGTGGAATTTGTCGATATCTATCCCGCCCTCGCCGAACTCTGTGATCTGCCATTGGATCCTAGTCTGGAGGGAAGCAGTTTTGCCCCTTTGATCAGAGATCCGGATCGTTCGTGGAAAAAGGCAGCCTTCAGCCAGTATCGCCGCGTCATCCCCGGCTACGGAGACGTCAGCCGCGGAATGGGATATTCCATGCGGACCGATCGCTATCGAATCACTGAGTGGGTGGTGCCGGGCACGGACTTCAGCGCGGTGGAACTCTACGATCACGAAACCGATTCGGAGGAAAATCGAAATATTGCCAATCGCACCGAAAATGCTGACCTCGTTTCAAGCCTTTTGGAGAAACTTCACGCAGGCTGGAAAGCTCAAATCCCGTAACCCACCATTGAGCCATCGTCCCCTTGCTCCATCAGATCCTCGATCGAGGTTTCCGAGAGGTAATCATTGAGAAGTTCCTGCCCTTTGCGAAGGCTCGCGATCAGTCTACGGGACCCGTTAAAAGAAGGGAAATCATCCGCATCGACGAGATAACAAAGTTCACCATCAATGGACTCAATCACTGAGCCCAGGGAAATGAGCCGACTTTCCCTTGCCAGTTGATAGCCTCCTCCAACACCACGTTTGCTCTTCAACAATCCGGACCTTTTCAAAACCAGGAGGATTTGCTCAAGGAATTTGGTGGGAATCGAACCTGCCTTCGCTAACTCCTGCGTCTGCATGGTTTTCCCGGGGGGTAATCCTGACAGAATAACAACCGCGCGCAGGGCGTAGTCCGCTTTCTTTGAAATCTGCATTTTAAAAAACTAAACCTAAGCTCCCTCCTTGTAGCGATTTTGGCACGAATCAGAATCAATGCCGCTTACGAGCGATAGTTGAATACATCTTCCCTTTTGTAGGAACGCTCTTTGTTTGCCGAGTTCAGTGCGTTGAGAATTTTCCGCTGAATCTTTCCGGTAATCAGCCGTCCCTTTCTTCCCTTTTGCACCTGCTTGTTCGTCAACTGTTCCGAGCTGAAACTCACCAGATCTTTATTGGCCAATCCCAATTCCTCCAGAATGCCGTCCAGCGGTTGAATTCCTTTTTCTCTATCGATTTCCTCTTCCATCCGCTTTTCAAATATTGACTGTTGTCATTCCCTTTCGATTCGCTAATCGTTCCATCAGCCTATGACAACTCGAATTTTGCTTTCCACCACCAGCTATCAGGACACACCGGGACCTGTCTCTTATACACATCTCCGAGCCCACGAGACCGAGGCTGATCTCG
>OJCB01000046.1_pt1 | contig 60605 bp, 51 predicted proteins | sample 1591501 | NCBI WGS metagenome assembly OJCB01 (sample SAMN05416813, study PRJEB24817) | seawater metagenome | isolation source: Sea water | place: Canada:Atlantic | collected 2013-07 | reverse complement strand
GCCAGAGCCAGAGCCAGAGCCAGAGCCAGAGCCAGAGCCAGAGCCAGAGCCAGAGCCAGAGCCAGAGCCAGAGCCAGAGCCAGAGCCAGAGCCAGAGGCCGCGCCGAGCTTCACTCCAGCAAACCCGGCGTATTTTTCGGCGATTGATCAGGTTCGGGCGCGTGGAGGCTGGACCATTCAACTGGTGGCCGGCAATCTCGAACAGACTGCTCTGAACGTTATTTCCCGCTATTCACAGCTTGGTGATCTGGTCTACACCCGCGGGGAAAGGCAAGGCCAGCCCTGGTTTATGGTATTCTATGGGGAATTTCCTACCCGGGAGGCGGCCAATGCCGCGGCAGCTGGTTTGCCAGGGGAGCTGGCTTCCAGGTCACCCTGGGTGCGTCCGGTCGACAATTTATAGCGCCGCTGTTTCGGCGCTAACTCGTTGTTCCATAACCTTGTCGACTGGTAATCCCGGTTTCGGCTTCCCACAATAACATCACGCCGATTTGAGTACGTATTTCTACGTGTGTAAAATAGCCAGCCCCCATTTTCAGTGTCGAAGGGTGGTTGTTTGGCTGTGCGCCAATTAACTCTTTGATTGAAAAGCATTTCTACGCGAGAGAACGCTTATGATGACAGGTTTGTATCATCCCGATGAATTCAGGGACAACTGCGGATTCGGTCTGATTGCCCACATGAAGGGCGAGGCCAGCCACAAGTTGTTGCAAACTGCCATCGAGTCTCTGACCTGCATGACCCACCGAGGTGGTATCGCTGCAGACGGAAAGACCGGCGATGGTTGTGGCCTTCTGATCCAGAGCCCGGATGGCTTTCTGAAAAAAGCCGCCAAGGCAGCGTTTGGCAAGGAGCCGGGTGATCTTTTTGCTGTCGGCCAGGTCTTCCTGAACCCCGACGAAGCCAAGGCCTCGGCTGGTCGTGCGGCCATCGAGAAACGGTTGACCGAGCAGGGCCTGGAGATTCTCGGCTGGCGCGAAGTGCCGGTCGATGACAGCTGTCTCGGCCCCATGGCGCTTGATTGCCTGCCCCGTATCGAGCAGGTCTTCGTGGTGCCTGGTGGCAAGGTGGAGCGTGATTTTGCGATCAGTCTGTTCGTGGGCCGTCGCCACGCCGAAAGCGATATGGCCGACGATCCCGAGTTCTACATCTGTAGCCTGTCACACCGCACCCTGGCCTATAAAGGCCTGATGATGCCGGCAGATCTGGCCAACTTCTACAAGGATCTGGGTGACCCCGATCTCGAGACCGCCATCTGTGTTTTCCATCAGCGGTTCTCCACCAACACCATGCCACGCTGGCCGCTGGCCCAGCCGTTCCGGTATCTGGCTCACAATGGTGAGATCAACACCATCGACGGCAACCGTAACTGGGCCATCGCCCGGGCCGCCAAGTTCAGCTCTCCGGAATTGCCAGATCTGCAGACCCTGCAGCCTCTGGTGAACCTCACCGGTTCTGACTCCTCAAGCATGGACAACATGCTGGAAGTGCTGCTTGCCGGCGGTGTTGACCTGTTCCGCGCGGTCCGCATGATGATTCCGCCAGCCTGGCAGAATGTCGACAGCATGGATTCAGAGCTGCGTGCGTTTTACGAATACAACTCCATGCACATGGAGCCCTGGGATGGTCCTGCCGGTCTGGTCATGTCGGACGGCCGCTATGCCGTCTGTATGCTCGACCGGAATGGTCTGCGCCCGGCCCGGTGGGTCATCACCAAGGATGATTTCATCACGCTGGCCTCAGAGATCGGAACTTACGGTTATCAGCCGGACGATGTGGTAGCCAAAGGCCGTGTCGGACCGGGTCAGATGCTGGCGATCGACACAGAGTCCGGTGAAGTCCTGCACACCAAGGACATTGATCAGCGTCTCAAGACCGCTCAGCCTTACAAGCGCTGGCTGCGGGAAAACGCTCTCCGCGTCGAGACCACTCTGAATCAGGACACCCCGGATTTCAGGCTGATGGATTCCGACGAGCTTCTGGTGCACCAGAAGATGTTCATGGTCTCCTTCGAAGAGCGTGACCAGGTATTGCGTCCGCTTGCGGAGAACGGCCAGGAAGCGGTTGGATCCATGGGCGACGATACCCCAATGGCCGTGCTCTCGAGCAAGGTACGCCACGTGGCGGACTACTTCCGGCAGAAGTTCGCCCAGGTGACCAACCCGGCGATTGACCCTCTGCGTGAGTCGATTGTCATGTCCCTGGAGACCTGTCTGGGTGCTGAACGTAACGTATTCGAGGAGACCTCCGATCACGCGGACCGGATCATCCTGACCACCCCCGTGCTGTCGCCAGCCAAGTTCCTGAAGATCGCCAACAACGAGCGGCCTGGTTTCGAGGTGGCTCGTATCTCCATGAGCTATCGCCCCGAACAGGGGCTGGAGCAGGCCATCCGCCAGGTTTGCGAAGAAGCGGAACAGGCTGTTCGCGATGGTAAGGTGCTTCTGATCCTCACCGACAAGGACCTGAAGGAAGGTGAATTGCCGGTCAACGCCCTCATGGCAACCGGTGCGGTTCATCACCATCTGGTGAAGCAGGGTCTGCGTTGTGACTCCAACATAATCGTGGAAACCGGTTGGGCCCGGGATCCCCATCATTTCGCGGTACTCTTCGGTTTCGGCGCGACAGCGGTGTATCCGTACCTCGCCTACCAGGTGCTCAACGATCTGATCCGTACCGGCGAATTGCTGATGGATCCGATTGACGCCAAGAACAACTATCGCAAGGGTATCAACAAGGGGCTGCTGAAGATCCTCTCCAAGATGGGCATCTCGACCATCACTTCCTACCGTGGCGCCCAGCTTTTTGAGGCGATCGGTCTGGCTGATGATGTGGTTGACCTGTGCTTCCTGGGTGTCCCAAGTCGGGTTCAGGGCGCCAGCTTTTATGATTTCCAGCAGGACCAGGAGCAACTGGCTTCCGTGGCCTGGAAGCCGCGCAAGCCGATTGTCCAGGGTGGTCTGCTGAAGTACGTCCACGGCCAGGAGTACCACGCCTTTAATCCGGATGTGGTTGGTAAGCTGCAGGAAGCGGTGACCAGTGGCGATTATGGGCACTACAAGGAATATGCCGGGCTGGTCAACGAACGTCCGGTAGCAACCCTGCGGGATCTCCTCGGTTTCCGGAAAGACCTCAAGCCGATTGACCTTTCCGAGGTTGAGCCGGCAGAGAACATCTTCCCGCGCTTTGATTCGGCGGCCATGTCCCTGGGGGCGCTGTCACCAGAGGCCCATGAGGCTCTGGCGGTCGCCATGAATACCCTGGGTGGTCGCTCGAACTCCGGGGAGGGTGGTGAAGATCCAGCCCGTTATGGCACTGAAAAGCGTTCCAAGATCAAGCAGGTGGCTTCCGGTCGTTTCGGGGTCACTGCTGAATACCTGCGCAGCGCTGATGTCATGCAGATCAAGGTGGCCCAGGGCGCCAAGCCCGGCGAGGGTGGCCAGTTGCCGGGCGGCAAGGTCAATGATCTGATCGCCCGCCTGCGCTATTCGGTGCCTGGGGTAACGCTGATTTCACCGCCGCCGCACCACGATATTTACTCCATTGAGGATCTGGCTCAGCTGATCTTCGATCTCAAGCAGGTCAACCCGCAGGCTCTGGTGTCTGTGAAGCTGGTCTCCGAGCCCGGCGTTGGTACCATTGCCGCGGGTGTGGCCAAGGCCTATGCCGATCTGATCACCGTGTCCGGCTACGATGGCGGCACGGCGGCAAGCCCGCTGACCTCTATCCGCTATGCCGGTTCCCCCTGGGAACTCGGCCTGACCGAAACCCAGCAGGCGCTGCGGGCCAACGATCTGCGGGGCAAGATCCGCCTGCAGACCGATGGCGGCATCAAGACCGGTCTGGATGTGGTGAAAGGCGCGATCCTGGGTGCCGAGAGCTTTGGTTTCGGCACCACGCCCATGGTGGCGTTGGGCTGCAAATACCTGCGTATCTGCCACCTGAACAACTGCGCGACCGGTGTTGCGACACAGAATGAACACCTCCGTGAAGAGCACTTCAAGGGTACGGTGGAAATGGCCATGAATTTCTTCCGCTTCGTGGCTGAGGAAACCCGTGAGTGGTTGGCGAAGCTGGGCGTACGCAGCCTGGAAGAACTGGTTGGTCGTGTAGATCTGCTGGAACGCTTGCCGGGCGATACCGAGCGCCAGAAGAAGCTGGATCTCAGTCGCCTGCTGTCCAATGACCATATTCCGGCGGACAAGCCGCAGACCTGTCAGGTGGAGCGGAACCATCCGTTCGACGAGGGTAAGCTCGCCGAGCAGATGGTTAAGGATACTGCCGCCGCTATCAAGGAAAAGAGTGGTGGTGCCTGGTCCTACCGGGTAACCAATTGCGACCGCTCCATTGGTGCGCGTCTGTCTGGCGAAATCGCCCAGCTGCATGGCAACCAGGGCATGGTCGACGCGCCCATTACCCTGGACCTTACCGGCACCGCTGGCCAGAGCTTCGGTGTCTGGAACGTGGGTGGCCTCAACCTGATCCTCGAGGGTGATGCCAACGACTACGTCGGTAAGGGCATGACCGGTGGCAAGCTGGTGGTCAAACCGCCCCGCGGCAGTGTCTTCAAGAGCCAGGAAACCTCCATTGTCGGCAACACCTGCCTGTACGGGGCAACTGGCGGCAAGCTCTTTGCGGCAGGAACCGCCGGCGAGCGCTTTGCAGTTCGTAACTCTGGCGCCCATGCTGTTGTGGAAGGCGCTGGCGATCACTGTTGCGAGTATATGACCGGCGGTCTGGTGACCGTTCTTGGCTCTACCGGGCACAACTTCGGTGCCGGCATGACCGGTGGCTTTGCCTATGTGATGGATATCAACAACACCTTCGTGGACAAGTACAACCACGAGCTGGTGGAGATTCAGCGGATTTCCAGTGAAGACATGGAGTCATACCGCAATCACCTGCGAGGTGTTATCCGGGAGCACATCTCGGAAACCGGCAGTGAATGGGCTGAGCACATTCTTGAGGATTTCGACGACTACATCGGCCGTTTCTGGTTGGTGAAACCCAAGGCTGCCAACCTCCGCAGCCTGCTGGCCAGCACCCGGGCGCGTCCGGAATAAGGCGACGGGCAGAACAGGGTTCGGGGTGCGCAGCCTGACTGCCACCCCTCGTCGAAATCGAGTTGATGAGAGCATCGAAATGAAAGAACGACTGAGTAACGACTTCCAGTTTGTCGAAGTTGGGCGGATTGACCCGAAGAAGGTGCCGGCCAGGAAGCGAAAGAAAGAGTTTGGTGAGATTTACCACCCGTTTACGGCGGACCATGCCGCCTCCCAGGCCCACCGTTGCCTGGAGTGTGGTAACCCCTACTGCGAGTGGAAGTGCCCGGTACACAACTACATCCCGAACTGGCTCAAGCTGGTGTCCGAGGGCAATATCATGCGGGCTGTCGAGTTGTGTCATCAGACCAACTCCCTGCCTGAGGTTTGTGGTCGTGTATGTCCGCAGGATCGCCTGTGCGAGGGTGCCTGTACACTGAACGACGGCTATGGTGCGGTCACCATCGGGTCTGTCGAGAAGTACATTACCGACACCGCTTTTGCCCTTGGTTGGAAACCGGACATGTCCGCGGTGAAGTGGACAGACAAGAAGGTTGCGGTGATTGGCGCCGGCCCTGCGGGTCTGGGGTGCGCGGACGTTCTGGTTCGCAATGGCGTCAAGCCGGTTGTATTCGATATTTATCCGGAAATCGGCGGTCTGCTGACCTTCGGTATTCCCGAGTTCAAGCTGGAAAAATCGGTCATGACCCGTCGCCGCAAGGTGTTCGAGGAAATGGGCGTGGAATTCCGCCTGTCCACGGAGGTGGGCAAGGACGTTCAGCTGCAGGACATCATTGGCGAATACGATGCCGTGTTCATGGGCATGGGTACCTACACCTACATGAAGGGCGGTTTCCCGGGTGAGAACCTGCCGGGCGTGTACGATGCGCTTCCGTTCCTGGTTTCCAACGTCAACCGCCGTCTTGGCTTCGAGAAAGACGAAGCGGACTTCATTGACATGAAAGGCAAGCGGGTTGTTGTCCTGGGTGGTGGTGATACGGCCATGGACTGCAACCGCACCTCGATCCGTCAGCAGGCCGAGAGCGTCACCTGTGCCTATCGCCGGGATGAGGCCAACATGCCGGGTTCTCGCCGGGAAGTGGCCAACGCCAAGGAAGAGGGCGTTAAGTTCTTCTTCAATCGTCAGCCCATCGCCATTATTGGTGAAGACCGGGTTGAGGGTGTGAAGGTGGTTCAGACCCGTCTGGGCGATCCCGACGAAAATGGTCGTCGCCGTCCGGAAGTGGTCCCGGGTAGCGAGGAGGTTATTCCTGCGGACGCGGTTCTGGTCGCCTTCGGTTTCCGTCCGAGCCCGGCCGACTGGTTCGATGAGCTGAAGGTGAATACCGACGATTCGGGCCGGGTAACTGCTCCGGAAGGCGCAGAATTCATGTTCCAGACCAGCAACGAGAAAATCTTTGCGGGCGGGGACATGGTCCGTGGTTCCGATCTGGTCGTAACCGCTATCTGGGAAGGCCGTCAGGCTGCCGAAGGTATCATGGATTACCTGGATATCTGATTGCACGGTTGATCCTGATCAGAAGGGCGGTTTCCTAAGGGAAAGCCGCCCTTTTTTATTCCCGCAAACCGGGTATTATGGCCTCCATCCAATTTTCCCCTTTGTACAGAACACGCTGGATTTCCTATGACCGAGCTGAAGAATGATCGTTTCCTGCGCGCCCTGATGCGCCAGCCCGTGGACCGCACACCGGTTTGGATGATGCGACAGGCAGGGCGATATCTGCCGGAGTACCGTGCGACCAGGGCAAAAGCCGGCGACTTCCTCAGCTTGTGCAAGAACACGCCGTTGGCCTGCGAGGTAACTCTGCAGCCTCTCGAACGTTTCCCACTGGACGCGGCGATCCTGTTTTCAGACATCCTGACGATTCCGGACGCTCTGGGTCTTGGCCTGTACTTCGAAACCGGCGAAGGCCCGAAATTCCGGAATACGATCCGCTCCGAAGCCGATGTTGCGGCTCTGCCGAAGATCAACGCTGAGGTGGATCTGGACTACGTTATGAACGCGGTTTCCACCATCCGCGGAGCCCTGAACGGCAGCGTTCCCCTGATCGGTTTCTCCGGCAGCCCCTGGACCCTGGCGACTTATATGATTGAGGGTGGCTCGTCCAAGGATTTCCGGGAGGCCAAGAAGCTCATGTACGGTCAGCCGGAGGTGATGCATCGCCTGTTGGACCATCTGGCGGATGCGGTCATTGATTACCTCAACGGCCAGATCAAGGCCGGTGCCCAGGCTGTACAGATTTTCGATACTTGGGGCGGCGTTTTGAGCAGCTGGGCGTACGAAGAGTTCTCGCTCCGCTACATGAAGAAGATCGTTGACGGTCTGATTCGCGAGAATGATGGTCGCCGGGTACCGGTGATTCTGTTCACCAAGAACGGCGGCCAGTGGCTGGAAACCATTGCTGATTCCGGTGCAGATGCCGTTGGCCTGGACTGGACCACCGATATCGGCAATGCCCGCGCCAGAATTGGTGACCGTGTGGCACTCCAGGGCAACATGGACCCAGCCATGCTGTATGCGCCGCCAGAGCGGATTCGCCAGGAAGTGGCCGATATCCTGCGTCGCTTTGGCTCTGGCAACGGGCATATCTTTAACCTTGGTCACGGCATTACGCCGGATGTCGATCCGGAGCATGCCAAGGCGTTCATTGAGGCTGTTGTTGAACTCAGCCCCGAGTACCATCGCTGAGTATTGGAGTTGGTTTTCACCCAGCCTGCTGACCATGCGGGCTGGGCCGTGGTGGGGCCCTTTCCAAAAACCGCTACGAGCACGTCCATGTGCGCTTGTCCTCGGCCATCCTTGGCCTCCGACATTTTTGGAAAGGGCCCCACCACGGCCCGAGACCAACTTCAGAGCTATACCCGTTTCCCCAAAATCCTCTGGATGCAATCTCCTGTCCGGTCTATAGTCAGGTGAAACAAGACCGGTAAACAGGAGTAACCACTTGCCCCCCAAGAATCCCGAAAAACGCCGGTTCCACCGGATCGAATTCGATGCGCCCTGTGAACTCCATTGTCAGGAATCTGTCTGGACGACGGAGGTACTGGATATTTCGCTGAAAGGTGTTCTGGTCAAGCGGCCGGAGGGTTGGCAGGTCCCGTTAAAGCAGCCCTGTGAGGTGATTGTCCATTTGAACGACCATGAGGCTGGTATTGTCATGGCTGTTGAGTTGAGGCACGTGGAACCGCACCGGCTGGGCTTCAAATGTCAGTACATTGACCTTGATAGCGCCACGCACCTTAAACGCCTAGTGGAACTGAACCTGGGCGACCAGGCGCTGTTGGAAAGAGAGTTTGCACATCTGATTGATTAAAGCCGTTTGAAGTCCGAGTCTTGCAACTTCGTTTGCAGGACAGTCTGTTATCGGTATTTCCAAAATGTCTGAGGCCAAGGATGGCCGAGGACAAGCGCACATGGATGTGCTCGTAGCGGTTTTTGGAAATACCGATAACAGAGTGGCCGTCGACTCCAGAAAACTCAGGCTTAGAGTTCTTCGAGGGCAGTAAGCGCATCACTCAGTTTGGTAACGGGAATCACCTTCATGCCGTCGATGGTCTTGCGTGGAGCATTGGATTTTGGCACCAGGGCCCGGGTGAAACCGTGTTTGGCGGCTTCATAGATGCGTTCCTGGCCGCTGGGCACCGGGCGGATTTCACCAGAGAGGCCCACTTCTCCGAAGATCACCAGATCCTGGGGTAGGGCACGGTCTCGGAAGGAGGAAACGATGGCGGCAAGAAGTGCCAGGTCGGCGCTGGTTTCGTTTACCTTTACGCCACCAACCACATTGACGAACACGTCCTGGTCGGAGACGTGCATGCCGCCATGGCGGTGCAGAACGGCAAGGAGCATGGCGAGCCGGTTCTGATCAAGGCCGACCGCGACCCGTCTGGGGTAGCCGCCCTGAGCCATATCCACCAGGGCCTGGATCTCCACGAGCATCGGACGGGTGCCTTCCCAGACAACCATCACCACGCTTCCCGGGGCTGCGTCTTCGCCGCGGTTCAGGAAGATCGCGCTGGGGTTCTTCACTTCCTTCAGGCCCTGTTCCAGCATGGCAAACACGCCGAGTTCATTGACTGCACCAAACCGGTTCTTGATCCCCCGAAGGGTTCGATAACGGCTGTCGCTGGAGCCTTCCAGCAGGATCGAGCAGTCAATCATGTGTTCCAGAACCTTCGGGCCGGCCAGGCTGCCGTCTTTGGTGACATGGCCGACCAGAAACAGGATGGTGCCGGTCTGCTTGGCGAAACGGGTGAGGTAGGCGGCGCTTTCGCGTACCTGGGAGACACTGCCGGGGGCGGACTCGATATCCGCCATGTGCATCACCTGAATACTGTCTACCACCAGAATCCGGGGTTTTTCTGCCTCGGCCACCTGCATGACCCGTTCGACACTGGTTTCGGACAGCATCTTCAGGTCTTTGGTTGGAAGGCCCAGCCGTTTGGCGCGCATGGCCACCTGCTGCAGGGATTCTTCACCGGTGACGTACAAAGCGGGGACGCTTGCAGCCAGATGGCAGACGGCCTGGAGTAGAAGGGTACTCTTGCCCGCGCCCGGATGGCCGCCCATCAGAACAGCCGAGCCCTCGACGAGACCTCCGCCCAGAACCCGGTCAAACTCCTGCATGCCGGAGCTGATACGGGGCTGCTCTGCCAGGCTGACATCATCCAGGCTCTGGACCTCGGACAGGCTGCCGGCAAAGCCCTCAAAGCGGCCACCGCGGGCGCCTTTGCTGTTGCTGCTGACGCCGCGGACTTCGCTGATGGTGTTCCAGGCCTGGCAGGCCGTGCACTGGCCCTGCCATTTGGAATAGTCTGCACCGCATTCGGTGCAGACGTAGGCGGTTCTGGTTTTCGCCATCAGGCCAGCTTCTTGTACTTCATGCGCTGCGGCTGCATCGCCGAATCACCCTTGCGCTTCTTGAAGTCCTCGTCGTACTCGGTGAAGTTGCCTTCGAAGTACACCACCTCGCCATCATCCTCGAATGCCAGGATGTGGCTGGCCACACGGTCGAGGAACCAGCGGTCGTGCGAGATAACCAGGGCAGAGCCCGGGAAATTCAGCAGGGCTTCTTCCAGGGCGCGAAGGGTTTCCACGTCGAGATCGTTGGTCGGCTCATCCAGCAGCAGCACGTTGCCGCCCTGTTTCAGCAGCTTGGCCAGGTGCAGGCGGTTGCGCTCACCGCCGGACAGGTCGCCAACCCGTTTCTGCTGGTCGCTGCCCTTAAAGTTGAAACGGCCAACGTAGGCCCGGGAAGGGGTCTCGTAGTTGCCCACCTTGATGATGTCGTTGCCGTCGGAGAGCTCCTCCCAGACGGTTTTGCTGCCATCCAGATCGCGCATCTGATCCACGTAGGCCAGTTCCACGGTTTCCCCGACGGTGATGTCGCCAGAATCCGGCTTGTCGAAACCGGCAATCATCTTGAACAGAGTGGATTTACCGGCACCGTTACCACCGATAATGCCCACGATGGCGCCGGGTGGCACGCTGAAGGACACGTTTTCATACAGCAGGCGGTCACCGAAGGACTTGCTGATGCCGTCAACCTCGATCACCTTGTTGCCCAGACGGGGTCCGGGTGGAATGTAAAGCTCGTTGGTTTCGTTTCGTTTCTGGAACTCCTGGGAACTCATCTCCTCGAAACGGGCCAGACGGGCCTTGCTCTTGGACTGACGGCCCTTGGCATTACTGCGCACCCATTCCAGTTCCTGCTTGATGGCTTTCTGGTGAGAGGCTTCCTGCTTGGATTCCATCTCCAGGCGCTTCTCCTTGTTCTCCAGCCACTGGCTGTAGTTGCCTTCAAAAGGAATACCGTGGCCACGGTCCAGTTCCAGGATCCAGCCGGCGACATTGTCGAGGAAGTACCGGTCGTGGGTGATGGCGACCACGGTGCCTTCGTAGTCATGCAGGAAGCGCTCGAGCCAGGCCACGGATTCGGCATCCAGGTGGTTGGTGGGCTCGTCAAGCAGCAGCATGTCCGGGCCGGACAGCAGCAGACGGCACAGTGCGACCCGGCGGCGCTCACCACCGGAAAGAACGCTTACTTTCTGATCCCAGGGTGGAAGACGCAGGGCGTCCGCGGCAACTTCCATCTTGCGTTCAATGTCGTGGCCATCGGTGGCCTGGATATAGGCCTCCAGCTCGCCCTGCTTCTTGGCCAGGGCGTCAAAGTCGGCATCCGGTTCGGCGTAGGCTGCGTACACCTGGTCCAGTTCGGCCAGGGCGTCGTGGACGCCGGAAACCGCCTCGTCGACGATCTCCTTGACGGTTTTTTCTTCGTCCAGCTCCGGCTCCTGGGGCAGATAGCCCACGTTGATGCCAGGCTGCGGACGGGCTTCACCGATGTAATCCTGGTCTACGCCCGCCATAATGCGGAGCAGGGTGGATTTACCGGCACCGTTGAGGCCCAGAACGCCGATCTTGGCGCCGGGGAAGAAGCTCAGGGAGATGTCTTTCAGAATCTCGCGCTTGGGCGGGACCACCTTGCCCACGCGGTTCATGGTGTAGACGTATTGCGCCATTTTGTCAGCATCCTTCTTGCGAATTGAGTGTCGAGATCACTGAAGGTGTCTGGCTGAGGCCATCGGGTAGGGCGATCCGGGATCGTCAAAATCAGGGATGATTTTGTCGAGCGTACAGGGATGTATTCACAGCGTATCCCGGATCGCCCTACCCGATGGCCGTAACTCCACAAGCCGCAACCAATGAACGTAGACCGGCTAAGGTATCGAAACCTACCAGTGATAGCAATTGAGCAGAAACCGGAGTTGGCCGCATGCCGGTATCTGCGGACGGTTAAAGGGTGATTTTTCACCCGTTTGTAAGATAGAATAGCGACCCAATTTTTCAGGGAGCCTGCGGAGATCGCCAAAGCTCTCCGGGCCAGCCAAGCACACAGGGGCAGCGCATCCATGTTTAATCGTGAAATGAAAATCGCCGGCTTTGACGACGAACTCTGGAACGCCATGCAGGCGGAAGAGAAGCGCCAGGAAGCTCACATCGAGCTGATCGCGTCCGAGAACTACACCAGCCCCCGAGTGATGGAAGCCCAGGGCAGCGTGCTGACCAACAAGTACGCGGAAGGCTATCCGGGCAAGCGCTACTATGGCGGCTGCGAGTTCGTGGATATTGCCGAAGACCTGGCGATTGAACGTGCCAAAGAGCTGTTTGGTGCTGCCTATGCCAACGTCCAGCCGCATTCTGGTTCCCAGGCCAACTCGGCTGTCTTTATGGCTCTGCTCAAGCCTGGTGATACGGTTCTGGGCATGAGTCTCGCCCACGGTGGCCACCTGACTCACGGCGCCAGTGTCAACTTCTCCGGCAAGATCTACAATGCCGTGCAGTACGGTATCAATACCGACACTGGCCTTCTCGACTACGATGAGATCGAAGCGCTGGCTCTTGAGCACAAGCCAAAAATGATTATTGCTGGCTTCTCAGCCTACTCCCAGGAGCTGGATTTCGCCCGCTTCCGTGAGATTGCCGACAAGGTGGGCGCTTACCTGTTTGTCGATATGGCCCACGTGGCTGGCCTGGTGGCCGCGGGCGTTTACCCGGATCCGGTTCCCCATGCCCACGTGATCGCGACGACTACACACAAGACCCTGCGCGGTCCCCGTGGTGGTCTGATCCTGGCTTGCGATGATGCTGATCTGCAGAAGAAGCTGAACTCTGCGGTATTCCCGGGCGGCCAGGGTGGCCCGCTGATGCACGTTATTGCCGCGAAGGCTGTTTGCTTCAAGGAGGCCATGAGCGAAGAGTTCAAGACCTACCAGCAGCAGGTTGTGAAGAACGCCTCTGCCATGGCTCAGGTTTTTGTGGATCGTGGCTATGATGTGGTTTCCGGCGGCACCAGGAACCACCTGTTCCTGGTCAGCCTTATCAAGCAGGACATTACCGGTAAAGACGCCGATGCTGCATTGGGTCGTGCTCACATTACCGTGAACAAGAACGCGGTTCCCAATGACCCCCGTTCGCCGTTCGTCACTTCCGGCCTGCGTATTGGTACCCCGGCGATCACCACTCGCGGTTTCGGCGAGTCCGAGTGTCGCGACCTGGCCGGCTGGATCTGCGATATCCTCGATAATCTGGATGATGATGCGGTCAACAGCCGGGTTCGCGAACAGGTGAGTGCGCTCTGCGCCCGTTTTCCTGTCTACGGCTAATCGTTTTATAGCTAGACTACAGGCATGACCTGCCGGGCCGAACTTTCGGCCCGGCTTCCTCTTCGGAGTTCCTGACTATGCATTGTCCCTTCTGTGGTGAAGCAGATACCAAGGTGATTGACTCCCGGCTGGTGGCCGAGGGAGATCAGGTGCGTCGCCGCAGGGAATGCCTGTCCTGTCGGGAGCGGTTCACGACCTTCGAGTTTGCCGAGCTGGTGATGCCGCGAGTGGTCAAGCAGGATGGCACCCGGCAGCCGTTTGATGAGGAAAAGCTGCGTTCGGGGCTGATGAAGGCCCTCGAGAAGCGGCCGGTTAGCATCGAGCAGATTGATGCGGCCCTGAACCGGATCAAATACCGTTTGCGGGCGACCGGCGAACGGGAAGTGAAATCCATGCAACTGGGCGAGGAGGTGATGACCGAATTGCGCCAGTTGGACAAGGTCGCCTATGTCCGCTTCGCGTCGGTGTATCGCAGTTTCCAGGATATCAACGAGTTCAAGGAAGAGATTGAGAGGCTGTCGGCAAGCAACGGTGAGGCGGCCGTTGACGTCGCCAAAGCGTTGGCGGATAACCACGCCCCGAAAGGAAAGGCATGATCGACAACCGCGACAGGGCCATGATGGCGCGGGCTGTCCAGCTTGCCTGGCGCGGTCGGTACTCTACCCATCCCAATCCCCGGGTTGGCTGTGTCATTGCCCGCGGCGATCTGATACTCGGTGAGGGCTGGCATGAGCGTGCCGGAGAAGCCCACGCTGAGATCCGCGCCCTGAGTCAGGCCGGTCCGGACGCCCGGGGAGCGACAGCCTATGTAACCCTGGAGCCGTGCAGCCACTTTGGTCGTACACCGCCCTGTGCCAGGGCGCTGATTGATGCCGGTGTTGCCCATGTGTATGCCGCCACCAAGGATCCGAATCCCTCGGTATCCGGACGCGGGCTGGATATGCTGAGGGAGGCTGGCGTTCAGGTTACCGAAGGCTTGCTGGCGGAAGAAGCTGTTCGCCTGAATCCGGGTTTCATGAAGCGCATGAACACCGGGCGGCCCTGGGTGCGGCTGAAAATGGCAGCGAGCCTGGATGGTCGTACTGCCATGGCTTCTGGCGAGAGCCAGTGGATAACCGGTGCTGAGTCGCGCCGGGATGTCCAACGCCTCCGAGCGATCAGCGACGCCATCCTGACCGGTGTTGGTACTGTGCTCGCCGACGATCCCTCGCTGACAGTCCGTCGCGAGGAGCTCGGAGACATTGGCGATGCCACCGAGCCGTCCAGGCAGCCGCTGCGGGTAATTGCCGACCGGGATGCGCGCACGCCCTCCACGGCGAATATTCTTCAGGGCGGCAATGTGCAGGTGTTCTGTGCATCATCAACTCTGGCCACGGCGCCGGCCCAGGATTTGGCGGCACTGGGCATCAGCCTTACCGGCGTCGCCTGGAAAGACAACGGCATTGATCTGGCCGAACTGCTGGACTCGCTGGGGGAGCTGGGTATCAACGAGCTGCTGGTGGAGGCGGGACCGACTCTGGCTGGAACGTTCATTAGCGAAAATCTGGTCGACGAACTCTGGCTCTACCAGGCGCCGGTTTTCCTGGGCAGTACGGGGAGGCCGACCGCCCACCTGCCGCTGGAAACCATGGCAGATAAAGTACAATGGAACGTGCTGGATCGACGTCAGGTGGGTGAGGATCAGCGCCTGATTCTCACTCGCCGGTAATTCATAAACTCAGGATGTTCCGGAAGCCAACATTTGCCGGAGCGCCGCAAGGGTAAAAAACCACATGGCACTGAACAGCATTGAAGACATCATAGAAGATATCCGTCAGGGCAAAATGGTCATACTGATGGATGACGAGGATCGCGAGAATGAGGGCGATCTCGTGATGGCTGCTGAGCATTGCACGGCCGAAGCCATCAACTTCATGGCCCGGTTTGGTCGTGGCCTGATTTGCATGCCTATGACCCGGGACCGCTGCGAACAGCTGGGTCTTCCATTGATGGTGCAGCAGAACGCCTCCGGCTTCGGAACCAAGTTTACCCTCTCCATTGAGGCCGCTGTAGGCGTGACGACTGGCATCTCGGCTGCGGACCGTGCCCGTACTGTTCAGGCGGCAGTGGCGCGCAACGCCAGGGCCAGTGATCTGGTCCAGCCCGGCCATATTTTCCCGTTGATGTCTGATCCCGGCGGTGTGCTGAGCCGCGCCGGGCACACGGAAGCATCCTGTGATCTTGCGGCGCTGGCCGGCTGCGAACCGGCGGGTGTGATCTGCGAGATTATGAATGACGATGGCTCGATGGCTCGTCGGGAAGATCTGGAGCGGTTTGCCGAAGAGCACGACCTCAAGATCGGCACCATTGCCGATCTGATTCATTACCGCACCATGAACGAACGCACCGTGGAGTGTGTGGAAGAGAACGACCTGGACACCGAGTACGGCGTATTCAAACTTCGGACCTATCGCGACAACATCCAGGGAGCCACTCATCTGGCCATGTTGATGGGAGATATTTCCCCCGACGAACCGGCCTTTGTACGGGTCCACATCACCGATACCCTTCGGGATCTTCTGGGGGCCCGCCGCAAGGATTCCCGTAGCTGGCCTCTACATCACGCATTGGAGAAAGTGGCGGAGGAAGGCAAGGGCGTGGTTGTCCTGCTGAACAGTGCCGAGGACAGCTACAATCTGGAAGACCGTATCCAGGAATTCTTTGATGAGGGGAAAGGCTCCTCTGGCAAGGGCAGCTCAGGCGTTTACTTCACCGTAGGCACTGGTTCCCAGATTCTCCGGGATATCGGTGTCGGCAAGATGCGTCTGCTGAGCCCGCCGATCAAATTCTCGGCCATTTCCGGTTTCGATCTGGAAGTTGTTGAATACGTTCCCTATACCCCCGAATGATAAACCCGGTCGTGGCCCCGATGCCGCGACACGTGAAGGAGCCATCAATGGCAGATATCAGAGTAATTGAAGGTGATTTTACCGAGTGCAGTGGGCGCTATGCCCTGGTGGTGGGCCGTTTTAACGGCTTTGTTGTAGAAAGCCTGGTTGAGGGTGCGCTGGACACCCTGCGCCGTCACGGTATTTCCGATGATGACGTCACCATTGTTCGCGTGCCGGGAGCTTATGAAATGCCCCTGGCGGTCAAGCGCGTTGCAGAAACCGGCGAGTACGATGCGATTATCGCCCTGGGTGCGGTCATCCGTGGCGGAACGCCTCATTTCGAGTACGTTGCCGGCGAAGCCTCCAGTGGTATTGGCGCTGTCAGTCTTGATACTGACGTGCCGGTGACTTTCGGTGTCCTGACAGTGGACTCCATCGAGCAGGCCATCGAGCGTTCGGGCACCAAGGCCGGTAACAAGGGTGCGGAAGCGGCGATCACCGCCCTTGAAATGGTCAGCCTTTTCAAGAAGCTGGGTGAGTAATGAGTGACACTGAAGGTACATCACCGCAGCCGGCCCCGTCCGGCAAACCGAAAGCCGGTGATCGACGCCGTGCCAGGGCCCTGGCCATGCAAGGGCTCTATCAGCGCCATTTCAGCAAGACGGCGATTTCTGACATTGAAGCCGAGTTCATGGTCGACAATGACATGACCAAGGTTGATCTGCTGTATTTTCGCGATCTGCTCCGTGGTGTCCATCGTGAGCAGGGCGAGCTGGACAAATTGATCGAGCCTTTTCTTGATCGGCCCATTCACGAGGTGGATCCGGTGGAGCTGGCTATCGTGCGCCTTGGGGCCTATGAGCTGAAGCATCGGCTGGATGTGCCCTATAAGGTGGTTATCAACGAGGGCATTGAAATGGCCAAGCGCTTCGGCGGCACCGAGGGCCATAAGTTCGTCAACAGCATCCTCGACAAGCTGAGCGGCCGACTTCGGCTCGCTGAGACCCGCTCCCGCTAGCCCATGGGCGAGTTCGAGCTGATTCGGCGTTACTTTCTGCCGCTCTCCGGGCGGCAGAAATCCCGAGCCCTGATTCTCGGGCCGGGGGATGACTGCGCGATTCAGCGGATACCCGCCGGCCGGGATCTTGTCTTTTCCGTGGATGCTTTTGTTGAAGGTGTCCATTTCCCCCGAAACTATCGCCCGGATTACCTGGGTTGGCGTGCGCTCGCCGCAGCAGCCAGTGATCTCGCTGCCATGGGTGCCGACCCGGAATGTTTCACTCTTGCGCTGACCCTGCCGGCCCTGGATGAGCAGTGGCTTGAAGACTTCTCGAGAGGGCTGAGAAGTGCCAGCGAGGCGTTCGGTCTTGAATTGGCGGGTGGGGACACCACCTCCGGCCCGCTTACTTTGAGCCTGCAGGTGCATGGCACCGTGGAGCAGGGGGGCGGAATTCGACGCTCGGGCGCCCGTCCCGGCGACTTGATTGCGGTGTCGGGAACCCTGGGCGACGCTGGCGCTGCCCTTGATTATCTCTCTGAACCTGCCCCCTCCGCTGACATGCTCGCCGTGCTGGAGCATTACCACCGGCCCCGCCCCAAGCTGGCTCTTGGGGCAGGGGTTCGCCAGTATGCCAGCGCCGGAATTGATATCTCTGATGGTTTGCTGGCTGATCTTGGGCATATTCTGGATGCTTCCGGGGTGGGGGCCCGGATCGAGAGTGCCAGGTTACCGCTTTCGCCGGAGCTTGTCAGGCTCAAGGGCGAGAAGGCTTTGGACTACGCATTGCGTTCGGGAGACGATTACGAACTGTGCCTGTGTTTCCCCCGGGAAAACTGGGACCGCGCACCGGCCTCTCTCACGAGCCAGCTTACCGTGATCGGTTCGGTCGAGGCTGAGCAAGGGCTGTATCTCGATGGCGCCGACTGCAGTTCGGAGGTGCTACCTGCGGGTTTTGATCATTTCAGGAGTGAATCATGAGTCAGGAAGGCCCGACTCCGGAGCCGGAGGCGCCTGCAGTCATACTGCCGCCGGGCTTTTTGCGGAACCCGGTACACTTGCTCGCTTTTGGTTTTGGCAGTGGCGCGACGGCGAGGGCTCCCGGTACCTGGGGCAGCCTGGCCGCGATTCCGCTGTGGTACGTCTTCGCCTGGTTGCCGCCCGTGGGCTACTGGCTGGTGGTACTGGCTGCTTTTATCGTAGGTATCTGGCTCTGCGGAAAGACCGCTGAAGACCTGAAGGTTCACGACCATGGCGGCATTGTCTGGGACGAATTCGTCGGGATGTGGATTGCCCTTGGCCTCTTCCCTGACACTATCTATGGGGTTCTGGGGGCGTTCGCTCTGTTCCGGCTTTTTGACATTGCAAAACCGTGGCCCATCAGTTGGCTGGACCAGCACCTGCCTGGCGGTTTGGGTATCATGGTTGACGATGTTATTGCCGGCGTCATGGCCCTGATCTGCCTGTGGGCAGTAGACGTGTGGCTGGTGCCCGTCATGGTCTAGACGGGCACGAAGGCCTGTCAGTGAAGCTGTTGTTCTTCCGGCAGCATACGGACCACGTGCAGAAAGCGTTTGAGGCCTGTTTCCGCCCGCTCCCGTGAAGCGAACGGGCCACTGTCAAACCCTTCCCGGGTGGTAAAGTACCATTTGCTCCCTACGCAGAAGAATCGACTACTGCGAAAGGGAACCGGCCCTTCTTCTCCGGTCCTGCGATGGGTGTCCATGGCGTCTCCTGTACTGCCCGCTTTTCGTTCTTGCTTCTCGGGCGCCGCGTTAATATCTGCCGATCTGTTTAAAATTAACCCAATTCGGGGCGAATTCAACATTTTTTTACAATTTTACGGGTTGGGTCTCAATCGGGATCTGCGTTGAAAAAGCCGGAGTGGGTCAGCGAAGCCCGCCGTTGTCTTGCACTCGTCAGAATGCTACCAAAGCGGCGGAAGCCGGGGAGACCTATGGGTTCGAATTTGATCGGCCCGAGTCGCGTCAGGAGGCCGAGCAGGAAATGCCGGAGTTCTCCGGCAAGTGCTGAAAACGCGCTTGAACAGTTGAAAACCATTTGGGAAACAGCGAGTGACGAGGAAAAGAAAGCGTTTCTTCGTTGGGCGTTCGAATAAGCGAGTCTTGCTTGACCGTTTCCGGGTCCGGTTCAGGCCCGGAAACGTTTCAGGGCTTTCTTGAGAAGCCCCTCCATCGCGGTCATGGCATCATCTGCGAGGGTCTGTGTTGGGGAGGCTGCGATGGGTTCTTTGGTTGCCTCTGTTCCGAGCCGTTCCATGGCTGCTTCAATGGCGTTGAGGCTTTCATCCACGTGAGACTGCAATGACTCTCCGTGGGCCACCACATCGGGGCAGGTGGTGAAATTCAGTGTCAGCCTTCCCTCATAGCTCACCGCTACAATAACCAGTCCCATACTGTCGAACAGCGGCGCCGTATTGTATTGCTGAACCAGGCGTGCCCCCTGCAGATACAGTGGAACCTGTGGTCCGGGAACATTGGTGATTGGCAGATTGAATACCGGCTGGTAACGCTGGGCAATTTGCAATTCCGAGTAAAGTCTTGCGGAAAGCGCCAGCATGGTTGAAGGCAGCAGTTCCGTCAGCCGATCTGCAGCAATAGCCTCCCGGTAGGGCTCCGAGGCAACCGCGTTCCAGTGTATGCGCCGTATCCGCTGGGCAGGATCGGTTTCATCGGTCGCGAGATCCAGCAGCATGGCAGACATCTGGTTCCCGGTGGCTCGTCGTAGGCTGTTGGAACGAACCGAAATCGGTGTCATTGCCACCAGGGATTTGTCGGCATTGGCGCCCTCGCTGATCAGATAGCGCTTCAGGGCCTCGGCACAAAGGCCCAAAACCACATCGTTCAACGTTACGTCCCCGAGAAACGCCTTGATCGCCTTCAGGCGCGAAAGCTCCACGCTGGGGGCGACAATCTGCCGATTTGCCGTAATCTGCCGATTGAAAGGGCTGTTTGGGGCGGAAAACAGGGGCAGCGGGAGTGGCAGTTTGCGTAATTGCTTCTGGATCAGTCCCCGGGCTGTAGCCTCGGCTGCGTTGAACGCCAGAGAGGTGAACTGCAGTGGCGTGCGAATGATGTTCGCACCGGCCTGGAGCATGACCCGTTCTTCCGAGGGTTCTGGTCTGGGCTGCCAGGGTCGAGGTGGCGCAATCGGGCTGGGCTCGGGCGTATACTCCAGTAGTTTGCCAATAATCTCCTCGCCACTGAAGGCGTCGATGGCAGCGTGGTGCAATTTGACGATCAAAGCGAAGCCATCACTGCCGGTGTCCTGCTCGTCCAGTTTGAAACCGTCTACGAAGGTGATGTGCCACAGCGGGCGGTCCCTTTTCAGAGGTTCTTCCAGAATCCGTGAGGCCAGCGTCATCAGGCTTGCCTTGCGGCCGTGTTCGCCCAGATTAACGTAGGCAAGGTGGCGCTCGATGCTGAAATCGGGGTCATCAATCCAGTAGGGGCGGCCCAGGCGCAGGGGAATTTCTTTCAGGCGTTGCCGGAAAACCGGCACAACATGCAGGCGGCTTCGAAGGTAGGCGACAAAGGTGCTGAAGGCCAGCGGTTTCTCCCGTTCGGAAGCATCGAAGAGGTAGATGCCTCCGATGTGCATCGGTGTGGTTTCCGACTCGAGATACAGGAACGAGGCATCCAGTTCCGACAGTTGCCGCATCAGAGAGCTCCCTTCGGCGTTGGTTTCAGCTGCAGTATAAACGAAGTGCCCGCGCAAACGGTTGACTCATTTGCCTGGTATGACTTCGAGTTGGAGTCATACCATTTGCTTTATTTTCAGCTTGTTAGCCAGTCTGAAACGGCTCCCTCCGCGCTGAGTCGGTCCCAAAACCACATCAGGGCCTTGCCCTGGTCCTCGGCATGCCTGGCCAGTTGCAGTTTGATTGGTTGTCGCGATTCCTGCACTTCCTTGATGACCAGCTTGCCTTCCTTCAGTTCTGCGCTGATTCGTGCCCTTGGCAACCATCCCACGCCGAGGCCGGCTACCTGTATGGCGATCTTCTGGTCAATGTTGGCCACCGTCAAGGTTCGCTGGCGGTGGAATATGCCGGCGTGGCCCGGGGGCAAGGACCTTGATGTGTCTGCAGCGACGGCTGCCGGATAACGGGAGATTTCGTCCTCGGAGAGCGGCGCTTCGGCATCGGCCAGGGGATGATCGGCGGCAACGGCAAAAACGAACGGCATGTCGCCCAGGGATTGGGTTGTGTAGTTTCCCGCTGGCTTGCTGAAATTATCGGCGCCGATGATCAGATCCACGCGGCGGCTTTGCAGAGCATCCCAGGTTCCGGCAAAGACCTCTTCCACGATTTGTACATCTACCGGTACGCCCAGCTCATAGAATTCCCGGATTGCCGGAAACAGGCATTCCGCCGGCAGCAGTGAGTTGAACCCGATCCGTAACCGCGTTTCCCAGCCCTGGGCGACCTGGCGCGTGGTGTGCGCGAGGTTTTCTGCCGCCTCGAGCAGTGTGCGGCCCTCTTCCAAAAGGTAGCGGCCGGCCGGTGTCAGTCGGGCGCGGTGACCGGTTCGGTCGTAAATGGCGACATTCAGGTCTTCTTCCAGCTTCTGCACGGTGTAACTGATGGCGGAGGGAACCCGGAACAGTTCGTTGGCGGCACCGGCGAAACTGCCTTTGCGGTCAATGGCATCAAGGACTTTGAGGGCGTCAATGGTGATGGCTGTATGCATGTTCGAATTATCTGAGGTTGTTGGCCAGAAATGCTTGTTTGAGAGCGTAGCAGGGTCCCCGGTATTCTGCCTGTATTGATTTCATCATGTTCAGGAATTTTAACGGGAGGGCTTTATGGGCCTGCTGATTGATGGCAAATGGCACGACAAGTGGTATGACACCGACAAGACTGGTGGCAAATTTGAACGGGAAGCGGCGCGTTTCCGGAACTGGGTGACCGCCGATGGCTCGCCGGGGCCGGATGGCGAAGGCGGTTTCAAGGCGGAATCCGGGCGCTATCACCTGTATGTCTCAATGGCCTGCCCCTGGGCGCATCGGACGTTGATTTTCCGGAAGCTCAAAGGTCTGGAGAAGCACATTTCAGTGTCAGTGGTGCACCCTGACATGGTTGAAAACGGCTGGGAATTCCGGCCCGACAGCGAGCAGCACCGGGACCATCTCCATGGATTCCGCTTCATGCATCAGGTCTACACCAAGGCTGCACCGGAATATTCTGGCCGGGTAACAGTGCCGACCTTGTGGGATAAAAAGAAAGAAACGATTGCGAGCAACGAGTCGGCCGAAATTATCCGGATGTTCAATTCGGCATTTGATGGCCTTGAGGGTGTTCGTACCGATCTGGATTTCTATCCCGGGGAGCTGCAAGAAGAGATTGATTCTGTGAACGCCCGGGTTTACGACACGGTTAATAATGGCGTTTACAAGGCGGGCTTTGCCACTGCGCAGGATAAGTACGAGGAAGCCTACAATGCGTTGTTTGATTCTCTCGACTGGCTTGAGGAGCGGTTGTCTTCTCAACGGTATCTGGTCGGTGGCCGGCTGACCGAGGCTGACTGGCGGTTGTTCACCACGTTGATCCGGTTTGATGCAGTGTATTACAGCCACTTCAAGTGCAACCGCCAGCGGATCAGCGATTTCCCGGCGCTTTCTGCCTACGTTCGGGACCTCTACCAGGTGCCAGGCGTGGCGGAGACCGTGGATATTAATCAGATCAAACGCCACTACTACGTAAGCCAGAGAACCATCAACCCGACTCAGATAGTACCGGTTGGTCCGGAGCTGGACTTTGACTCACCCCACGGGCGTGAGTCGCTTAGCTAACTCTCGCGACTGCGACCTCGGTCAGCAGTTCCATGGCTTCTTTATGGCCTGAGTCTGGAAGGGGGTGAAGGCAGGTCTGGGCCAGTTCCGCCTGCTCCCGCGCTTTTGCCATGGTGTATTCGATTGCGCCTGAGCGCTCAACAATATCGAGGATGCGGGGCAGATCGTCCAGGCCGCCCTTGCGGATGGCCTGACGGATCAACTGCCGTTCTTCCCCGGTGCCATGGTTCATGGCGTGGATCAGCGGCAGGGTGGTCTTGCCTTCAGCCAGATCGTCGCCCACGTTTTTGCCCATGGCTTCGGCGTCGCCGCGGTAATCCAGGACATCGTCCACCAGCTGGAAAGCCAGGCCCAGATGCTTGCCGTAGTCTTTCAGGCCCAGCTCCTGCTCTGCATTGGCGTTGGCAAGCAGTGCGCCGGTGTGGGAGGCGGCTTCGAACAGCATGGCAGTCTTGTTGTGGATGACCTTCATGTACTGCTCTTCGGTGAGGTCCGGGTTTTTCACGTTCATCAGTTGCATAACCTCGCCCTCGGCGATTACCGCCGTGGCGTGGGACAAAACGTCCATGATTCGCAGGCTTTTCAGCTCCACCATCATCTCGAAAGCACGGGCGTAGAGGAAATCACCTACCAGAACGCTTGGCGCGTTGCCCCAGCGGGCGTTGGCGGTGCTTCGGCCGCGGCGCATGTCCGAGGTGTCTACTACATCATCGTGCAGCAGGGTGGCGGTGTGCAGGAATTCGATCACGGCTGCGAGCTTGAGGTGGTCGTTTTCCTCGTAGCCGGCGGCCTGGCTGGAAAGCAGAACCAGTAGCGGTCTCAAGCGCTTACCGCCGCTTTCAATGATGTACTGGGCGATTTTCTCCACCAGGGGAACATCTGAGGAAAGCCGCTGGATGATCAGATCATTAACGCGGCTGAAGTCGTCGGCCACGGTGTCGTAAATGCGCTGGGCTGTCATGCGGCTTGTGGATCCCTTGCTGGTGTTATCGTCGTTACGATTGTTGATATTAAAGGCAGGTCGCGGCAATGCTAGGTATTGCCGAAGGTAGTGTCAACTTGGCTTGTGTTGCGGTGCGTCTTTTCGTACAATCACGCGCCCAACTCATCCCAACCTGCGCTCCCTGCTATAGGGTCGCCAGAGCGCCTCCCTTAGAACCAGGTGGATAAGAGCAGGGATGGGTCAATCGTGGAGAACGAGTGAATGTACGCAGTTATTGTTAGCGGTGGCAAGCAGCACCGTGTAAAAGAAGGCGAAACCCTGAAGCTGGAAAAGCTGGAAGTTGAAACCGGCGGTAACGTTGAGTTTGATCGCGTTCTGCTGATCGCCGACGGCGACAAGGTTCAGGTAGGCGCGCCGGTAGTTGATGGTGCCAAAGTGACCGCAGAAGTGGTTAGCCACGGCCGTCATGACAAGGTTCAGATCATCAAGTTCCGTCGTCGTAAGCATCACATGAAGCGTCAGGGCCACCGTCAGTGGTTTACTGAAGTCAAGATCACGGGTATCCAGGGCTAAGACCCTCGAGTAACCCCTTAGATAAGGAGGCTTGTAATGGCTCATAAAAAGGCAGCAGGTAGTACCCGTAACGGTCGCGATTCCGAGTCTAAACGACTTGGTGTGAAGCGCTTTGGCGGCGAGACTGTATCTGCAGGCAGCATCATCATCCGTCAGCGTGGCACTCGTTTCCACGCTGGTAGCAATGTTGGCATTGGCAAGGACCACACCCTGTTTGCGAAAGCAGACGGCCAGGTGAAGTTCGAAACCAAAGGCCCGCAGAGCCGTAAGTTCGTGAGCATCGTTCCGGCTGCGTAAGCAGCGGCGATCCGGTTCTGTCGAACCCTGGGTGGCGCTGATATCCTGATATTATCAGGTGCTCAGAACCATCCGGAGCCCCGCAAAGCTTCCTAGAGGCTGCGGGGCTTTTTAGTTTATGCGCATGGCGCAAAGGGTTGATTCATGAAATTCGTAGACGAAGCCACCATCATTGTGGAAGCCGGCAAGGGCGGTCACGGCTGCCTGAGCTTCCGGCGAGAAAAATACGTTCCCAAGGGTGGCCCCGATGGCGGCGACGGGGGCGATGGTGGTTCCGTATATCTGGAAGCCGAGGAGTCGCTGAACACGCTGATCGACTACCGGTTCCAGCGCAAACACAAGGCCCAGAATGGCGAGCCGGGCTCCGGCCGCAACTGTACCGGCAACAAAGGCGAGGACCTGGTTCTGCCGGTTCCGGTCGGCACCACGGTGGTCGATATGGATACCCATGAGGTCCTGGGAGATCTGACCCACGCCGGCCAGCGCCTCAAGGTGGCCCAGGGCGGGTTTCATGGTCTTGGCAACACCCGTTTCAAATCCTCGGTGAATCGCGCCCCGCGCCAGACTACCAAGGGTTCCGAGGGCGAGTTGCGTAACCTGAGGCTGGAGTTGAAGGTGCTGGCGGACGTGGGTTTGCTGGGCATGCCCAATGCTGGCAAGTCTACCTTTATCCGTTCGGTGTCGGCGGCTCGCCCGAAGGTTGCGGACTATCCGTTTACCACGCTGGTACCCAATCTTGGTGTTGTCAGTGTACAGGCGCACCAGAGTTTCGTGATTGCCGATATCCCGGGTCTGATTGAAGGTGCCGCCGAAGGTGCCGGCCTGGGTATCCGCTTCCTGAAGCATCTCGTGCGCACCCGTCTACTGCTGCACCTTGTGGATGTGGCACCGTACGATGGCTCGTCGCCCGCCGATGCGGTTAGAGCGATCGAGCATGAGCTTGAGAAGTTCAGCGAAACTCTGGCCAACCGTCCGAGATGGCTCGTGCTGAACAAGGTCGACATGGTGGCCGAAGAAGATCGCGATGCTCATTGTCAGGCCATTGTCGATGAGCTCGGATGGGACGGGCCGGTTTTCTGGATCTCTGCGCTCAGTGGCGAGGGCACCAAGTCCCTGGCTCAGGCCGTTATGCGCTGGATCGAAGAGCAAGCTGAGGAAGAGGCCCAGAATCCGGAATTCGCGGAGCGGGAGGCCCAACGTCGCCGGCAGATGGACGACGAAGCTCGCGCCCGTATTGAAGCCGAGCGTCAGGCACGCCGCGCGGCCCGCGAAGAGGACGATGACGACGACTTTGACGATGATGATTACGATGTCGAAGTGGTCTACGCCCCGGAGTAAACCAAGGACTGATACCAGAGAGATCGCTCAAGCACCATGACTGAACGCCTACAGCTGCGCCAGGCCCGTCGCCTGGTTATCAAGATCGGAAGCGCTTTGCTGACCAACGATGGTCGTGGCCTGGATGTGGCGGCCCTGGGTTTGTGGGTGGATCAGATCGCCGAGCTTATTGAAGATGGCGTGGAGGTGGTTGTCGTTTCCTCTGGTTCCGTCGCCGAGGGAATGAGTCGTCTTGGCTGGACTGTCCGGCCAGAGCAGCTCCATGAGTTGCAGGCTGCTGCGGCAGTTGGTCAGATGGGTCTGGTGCAGACCTGGGAGGCCCAGTTCAAACGGCACGATATCCATACCGCCCAGATTCTGTTGACTCATGACGACCTCTCGGACCGCAAGCGTTATCTGAATGGCCGGGGAACCCTCAGAGCCCTGCTGAACCTCGGTGTCGTGCCCATTGTGAACGAAAACGACACTGTGGTTACCGACGAGATCCGGTTTGGTGATAACGACACCCTGGGCGCCCTGGTTGCCAATCTGATTGAGGCGGATGGCCTGATTATCCTCACTGACCAGCTGGGCCTCTTTGACAAGGATCCCAGGAAGCATTCGGATGCCTGTCTGGTGACCGAGCGCAGGGCCGGCGATCGCGAACTGGATGCCATGGCGGGTGGCGGCGCCGGTGTTCTCGGGCGCGGCGGCATGCAGACAAAGTTGCGTGCTGCGCGGCTTGCTGCCCGGTCCGGGGCTTTCACCGTCATTGTTGGTGGTCGCATTGAGGGCGTGATTGGTCGCCTGCGGCAGGGTGATGTAATCGGTACTCTGTTATTGCCGGAGCAGGGCCGGATTGCTGCCCGAAAGCAATGGCTCGCCAGCCACCTGCAGACCCGTGGCAGGCTGACTCTGGATGATGGTGCGGTGAAAGTGCTGTGCCTGGGTGGCCGCAGTCTTCTGCCGGTGGGTGTTAAAGGTGTGTCGGGGCAGTTTCGCCGTGGCGAGATGGTGTCCTGCTTCGACCAGAGTGGTCGTGAAATCGCCCGGGGGTTGGTTAATTACGACGCCGACGAAGCCAGGGCTATTGCCGGCCGCTCCAGTGACCGGATTACCGAGATCCTTGGCTATATGTCAGGCGAGGAGATGATCCACCGGGACAATCTGGTGATTGTGTGATAATCGCTCGTCCATAAAAAAACCGGCCAGATGGCCGGTTTTTTTTGCCTGAATCGAGCTGATTAGGCGCTCTTCAGGGCCTTGATCTTGGCGCTCAGGCGGCTCTTGCTACGAGCAACCTTGTTCTTCGCGAAGATGCCTTTGTTGACCATGCTGTCCAGAATCGGCTGAGCCTGCTGGAAAGCGGCCTGGGCTTCTTCGTAGTTGCCGGCTTCGATCTTGGATTGGATCTTTTTCACATAAGTACGAGCCATGGAACGCAGGCTTGCATTGTGCTTGCGGTTCTTCTCGTTCTGACGTGCGCGCTTCTTGGCTTGCGGGGTATTTGCCACCGTATAACTCCTGAGATCTGTGAAATCCGAAATTCGTGTGAAACGATTCGTAAAAATCGCGGGCGCGCCAAAACCAGCGCGTCGAAATAAATGACGCGGAACTATGCCGCTCAAACCTTCAAATGTCAAGGCTAAAACCCATTTCATGCCCCGACACAGAAGGCCTGTGGTAAACTCGCGGCTCACTGAACGCGGGCTTGACCGGGAAGCAGGTAATTCCCGAAATACGAGCGCCAAAAGGATATCCAGAATGCCAAGCAAGGGCCTGCATGTCGTCGGAACCTGAATCAACGCCTGAACAGAAGCAATTACCCAAGCCGCCAGGACTGCTCAGATCGTCGGGGCTCGTCGGTATTATGACCATGCTGTCCCGGGTGCTGGGTCTGGTTCGGGATATGGTCATCGCTCGCTATTTCGGTGCCGGTGCCGGTGCCGATGCTTTTTTTGTGGCTTTCAAGATTCCGAATTTCCTGCGTCGGCTATTTGCGGAAGGCGCCTTCTCCCAGGCTTTTGTGCCTGTCCTGTCATCCTATCGGGAGAATCAGTCGCTCTCGGACGTTCAGCGGCTGGTCAATGCGGTGGCCGGCTCCCTCGGCTTGGTGCTGTTGGGCGTCACGCTGGTGGCCATTCTCGGGGCGCCGGTGCTGACGGCGGTCTTTGCCCCTGGTTTCCTGGATGATGAGGTGAAATTTGCGCTGACCAGCGACATGTTGCGCATCACCTTTCCGTACCTGTTGCTGATATCCCTGACAGCCTTCGCCGGCGGCATCCTCAACAGTTACGATCGCTTTGCGGTACCCGCGTTTACCCCGGTTCTTCTCAATCTGGCGATGATTGCGGCAGCCATCTGGTTGACGCCGCTGATGGATGAGCCGGTGATGGCTCTGGCCTGGGGTGTTTTCATTGCCGGGGCACTGCAGTTGTTTTTTCAGTTGCCGTTTCTGATGCGATTGGGCCTGCTGCCACGGCCTCGTGTGGATTATCGCCACGAAGGTGTCAGCCGGATTCTCAAGCTGATGGCGCCTGCGCTGTTCGGGGTGTCCGTCAGCCAGATCAACCTGTTGCTTGATACGGTTCTGGCGTCCTTTCTCCAGACCGGCAGCGTTTCCTGGTTGTATTACTCTGATCGGCTCTCGGAATTGCCCCTCGGCGTGTTCGGGATAGCCATTGCGACGGTTATTCTGCCGAGCCTTTCCCGTAAACACGCAGCGGCGTCAGCGGACCAGTTCGCCGCTACTCTGGATTGGGCGGTTCGGGCGGTTCTCTTGATTGGTCTTCCGGCCGCCCTGGCGCTTGCGCTGTTGGCCGAGCCGCTGATTGCCACCCTCTTCCACTATGGCGCGGTTACCGACCGGGATGTGGCCATGTCGGCCCAGAGCTTGCGAGCCTATTCCGCAGGGTTGCTGGCGTTCATGCTCATCAAGGTTCTGGCGCCGGGGTTTTTCGCAAGAGAAGACACCAAAACCCCGGTCAAGATCGGCATCATTGCCATGGTGGCAAACATGGTGTTCAACCTGATTCTCATTTTCCCGCTGGCCCACGCCGGTCTCGCGCTGGCTACCTCAATATCGGCCTGGTTGAATGGCTACCTTCTTTGGCGCGGACTGCGCAAGGAAGGGGCCTGGCAGAGCCAGCCCGGCTGGCCCCGTTTTCTGCTACAGCTGCTTTTTGCCAACGGTGCCCTGGCGGCTGTCATTGTCTGGCTCAACGCCCCGGTGTCGGTGTGGTTGGCAAACGGAGGCTATCAGCGTGCAGCGGACATGGCGATGCTGGTAGGGGCGGGCGTCGCCGTCTACTTTGTTGCACTGGCGCTGGCCGGGGTTCGGGTAAGACATTTCCGCCACAGGTAAGGTATAATCGCGCGTTTTCTCACCAGCGTTGCGGTAAAAGTGAGCGCTGAAAGCTAGCTGGCAATTGAAGGTTCGCATTGCATGCGTCTGATCCGGGGCCTGACCAACCTGAAAATGCTTTCCCGTCGGGAGGATTCACCGCTCGCCAACGGGTGTGTCGCCACCATCGGTAACTTCGACGGTGTGCACCTTGGGCACAAAACCATTATTGATCAGGTCAAAAGTAAGGCCAAGGCCCTGGGCGTGCCCTCGGTGGTGATGATTTTCGAACCCCAACCCCGGGAGTTTTTTCAGGGCAGGGAAGCGCCGCCGAGGCTGATGGGATTTCGTCAGAAGTTCGAGGCCCTGCTGGCGGAAGGCATTGATATTGTGCTGTGCCTGCGCTTCAACCAGGCGTTCCGTAGTTATTCGGCCATGGGCTTTATCGACGATGTTCTGATCCATGGATTGGCGGTTCGTCACCTTGTGGTCGGCGATGATTTCCGTTTTGGCTGTGATCGGGCGGGCGATTTCGCGCTTCTCGAGAAAGTTGGATACGGCGCCGGATTTTCCGTCGAGAATACCCTGACAGTAACCGTCGACGGCGAGCGAGTAAGCAGTACACGTGTCAGGGATTTACTCACGGTGAATGGGCTCGAGAAAGCCGAATCGCTGCTGGGCCACCCCTACCGAATCCGGGGGAGGGTCGTGTATGGCCGCCAACTGGGGCGCCAGATTGGTGCGCCAACCGCGAATATTTTGTTACATCGGACACCCGCCCTGCGCGGTGTCTATGTGGTTGCCGCCACCCTAGACGATGGCGCCCGATTCGATGGTGTTGCCAATATTGGTGTACGTCCGACCGTTGACGGCAAGCGGCCCTCACTGGAAGTGCACCTGTTTGACTTTGCTGGCACACTTTATGGCCAGCACCTGGAGGTTGTGTTCCGGCATGGCCTGCGGGACGAGGAAAAATTCGGTTCTGTGGACGAGCTGAAAGATCAGATTGCCCGGGATTTTGACCAGGCCCGAGCGTGGATTGCCGAAAACGGCTCTGTGAAAAGCGCGGATTGAAACGCCCGGCTGCGCCCCAACGAATAAATGACCGACCCAAACTGACCAAGACCAAAAGAGTACGCACACAAACCATGAGCGACTACAAGCACACCCTGAATCTGCCGGAAACCGCCTTCCCCATGCGCGGCAACCTGGCCAAGCGCGAGCCGGAAATGCTCAAGCGCTGGCAGGATCTCGACGTCTACGGCAACCTGCGCAAGCAGCGTGAAGGGCGGGAAAAGTTCATCCTTCATGATGGCCCTCCTTACGCCAACGGCAGCATTCACATTGGTCACGCGGTCAACAAGATTCTCAAGGACATGATCGTCAAGTCCCGCAGCTTCATGGGCTATGACGCGCCTTACGTGCCGGGCTGGGACTGTCATGGTCTGCCGATCGAGCACAAGGTGGAGCAGGAGATTGGCAAGGCCGGTGTGAAGGTGGATTACAAGACCTTCCGCCAGGCCTGTCGCGACTACGCCACCAAGCAGATTGCCGGTCAGAAAACCGATTTCATTCGCCTGGGCGTGATGGGGGAGTGGGACAAACCCTACCTGACCATGGATCCCAAAGTTGAGGCGGGTATTGTTCGTGCCCTGGGCAAGATTGTCGCCAAGGGCCACCTCGTGCGTGGTTACAAGCCGGTTTACTGGAGTGTGGTGGGTCAGTCCGCACTGGCAGAGGCCGAGGTTGAATACCAGGACAAGACCTCGACCCAGATCGATGTGCGCTTTACCGCGGTTGACCAGGCAAAAGCCCTGTCACTGTTCGGCACCGATAATGGCAATGGCGATGTGTCCGTGGTTATCTGGACCACCACGCCCTGGACCATTCCGGCTAACCAGGCCGTTTCCCTTAATGCCGATCTGGACTATGCATTGGTACAGACCGATGTCGGGCACGGCCCGGAGCGGATGATCCTGGCTGCCGACATGGTCGATGGCATCATGGCCCGCTGGCAGGTTGAGAGCTACGAAGTGCTGGCAACCTGTGCTGGCGCGGCTCTTGAGAATCTGATTCTCCAGCACCCGATCTACGACAAGCAGGTGCCGGTGATCCTGGGTGATCACGTGTCCACCGATGCCGGTACCGGCGCGGTTCATACCGCGCCTGACCACGGTATGGAAGACTTTGAGGTGGGCAAGGCCTACAACATCGGCACTATCAACCTGGTTCAGGCGGATGGCACCTACACTTCGGCCGCCGGTGAGCTGGCCGGTGTACACGTTTACAAGGCCGATGAGCCGGTTTGCAGCGCCCTCGAGCGCGAGGGCAAGCTGGTCCGCTCCGAGAAGTTCCGTCACAGCTATCCCCACTGCTGGCGTACCAAGACCCCGCTGATCTACCGGGCCACACCCCAGTGGTTTATCAGCATGGATAAGGAAAACCTGCGCGCTGATGCCCTTGAAGCGATCCAGGGTGTACGTTGGGTGCCGTCCTGGGGTAAGAACCGTATCGAAGCCATGTTCAACCAGTCGCCGGACTGGTGCATCTCCCGTCAGCGGACCTGGGGCGTGCCCATCACCCTGTTTATCCACAAGGAAACCCAGGAGCTGCACCCGGACACCCAGAACCTGATTGAGCAGGTGGCCCAGCAGATCGAAGAGGGCGGTATCGATGCCTGGTACGAGCTGGATGCGTCGTCCCTGCTGGGTAGTGATGCCGAGCAATACGAGAAGGTAACGGATACCCTGGATGTCTGGTTCGATTCCGGTGTCACCCACGAGTCTGTCCTGCGGGTTCGCGAGGAGCTGGGCCAGTTCCCGGCGGATATGTACCTCGAAGGCTCAGACCAGCACCGTGGCTGGTTCCAGTCGTCCTTGAAAACCTCCATCGCCATGAATGGCGTGGCGCCTTACAGGCAGGTTCTGACCCACGGCTTTACCGTCGATGGCAAGGGCCACAAGATGTCCAAATCCCTGGGCAACGTGATCGCGCCCCAGGAAGTCATGAACGAGCTGGGCGCCGACATCCTGCGCCTGTGGGTGGCCGCAACCGACTACAGCGGCGAAATGACCGTGTCCAAGGACATCCTGCGCCAGACCGCCGATGGTTACCGCCGGATCCGGAACACCTCCCGCTTCCTGCTGAGCAACCTGACCGGATTCGATCCGGAGCAGCACATGGTGGCGTCGGAAGACATGATCGCCCTTGACCGCTGGATGGTGGATCGTGCCCTGCAGTTGCAGGAAGAGCTCCATGAAGACTATGGCAACTACGCCTTCCTGCGGATTTACCAGAAGGTGTACAACTTCTGTGAAGCAACTCTGGGCGGCTTCTATCTGGATATCATCAAGGATCGCCAGTACACCACCCAGGCCGACAGTCTGGCGCGGCGTTCCTGCCAGACGGCCCTGTACCATGTGGCCGAAGCGCTCGTTCGCTGGATTGCCCCGATTCTCAGCTTCACCGCTGATGAAATCTGGCAGCATTTGCCGGGTAAGCGCAGCGATACCGTGTTTTATGAAACCTGGTACGAAGGTCTCACAGCACTGCCGGAAAACGCTGAGCTTGGCCGCGATTACTGGCGCGAGATGTACAGCGTGAAAGAGGCCGTCAACAAGTGCCTGGAGGAAGCCAGGGCACGGGGTGAAATCAAAGGCTCGCTCAGTGCCGAGGTGACTCTGTTCTGCGAAGGCGACCTGGCTGCCGATCTGAAGCACCTGGGTGAGGAGCTGCGGTTTGTTCTGATTACTTCCGAGGCCAGTGTCAAACCGGTTTCAGAAGCGGGCGATGCGGAAATGACCTCCCATGAAGGTCTCCGAGTGAAGGTGACACCCGCCGCTCACACCAAGTGCGAGCGCTGCTGGCACCACCGGGAAGATGTCGGCCGTAATGCCAAGTACGACGATCTCTGTGGTCGCTGTGTGACCAACGTGGAAGGGCCCGGCGAAGCCCGCGCCTACGCCTGATGGACGCGACCATGACGGAGCAGGTCACCGGAAGCAAACTGAAGTGGCTTTGGCTGGCGGTACTGGTGATCGCTCTGGATCTCGGCACCAAGGCCATGGCCACCGCCATGCTGACTTACGGCAACCCGGTTCCGGTGATTCCGATGTTCAACCTGACGCTGCTGCATAACACTGGAGCAGCGTTCAGCTTCCTGGCCGGCGCTTCTGGTTGGCAGCGCTGGTTCTTCGTAACCCTGGCGCTGGTGGTCAGTGTGGTACTGATCTACTGGCTGAAAAATCTACAGCGCCATGAGACCTGGACCGCTGTTGCCATCGTACTGATACTCGGCGGCGCCTTGGGCAACGTCTACGATCGGGTGGTGCACGGCTACGTGGTCGACTTCCTGCACTTTTACTGGCAGGACTGGCACTTTCCCGCCTTTAACCTGGCCGACACCGCGATCACTATCGGTGCCGCCATGATGATACTTGATATGTTCCGCAAACCCGCCGATTCGGACGGGGATGCGTAAAGGAGTGAGTAACTCTTATGAATGAACTGCCTGTCGACAAGGGTACCCGGGTAAAACTGCACTTCGCCCTGAAGTTCCCGGATGGCGAAGTGATTGATTCGACCTTTGAGAAAGAGCCGGCGTCCCTGGAAATCGGCGATGACAACCTGCCGGAGAATTTCGAGGCCTACCTGATGGGTATGAAAGCTGGTGATAAAGGCAGCTTCCAGGTGCCGCCCGAGAAAGCCTTTGGCCAGCACAACCCGAATAACGTACAGACGTTCAAGCGCCATGAGTTCAGCCCCGATATGGTGCTGGAACCCGGCGTAATGATTTCCTTTGCCGACGCGCGCCAGAGCGAGTTGCCCGGTGTTGTCAGCCGTGTAGAAGGTGACGAAGTTGAGGTGGATTTCAATCACCCCCTGGCAGGGCGTACACTGACGTTTGAAGTAGAAATCATCGACGTGGAACCGGCAGGCCCGGCCCACTAACCAGAATAGCAGGTTGATATGCAGATCCGACTCGCCAATCCCCGAGGTTTTTGTGCCGGCGTGGACCGCGCCATTGAAATTGTAAACCGGGCGCTGGACGTGTTCGGAGCGCCTATCTACGTAAGGCATGAGGTTGTCCACAATAAATTTGTGGTGGATAACCTGCGCAACCGCGGCGCCATTTTCGTGGACGAGCTGGATGAAGTTCCAGACGACAAGCTGGTTATCTTCAGCGCCCACGGTGTTTCCCAGGCAGTCCAGAACGAAGCCGCCCGCCGCGGCCTGAAAGTCTTCGATGCCACCTGCCCGCTGGTCACCAAAGTCCACCTGGAAGTCATGCGCTATAGTCGCGATGGTCGGGAATGCGTGCTGATCGGCCACCACGGCCACCCGGAAGTGGAAGGCACCATGGGACAGTACGACCACAGCAATGGCGGTGAAATCTACCTCGTGGAAAACGAGGAGGATGCTGCCAACCTCGAGGTAAAAGACCCCGCAAAGCTCTCCTACGTGACCCAGACCACTCTGTCCATGGACGATACCGCCCGGGTCATCGACGCCCTCCGAGCAAAGTTCCCGGAAATCCAGGGCCCGCGAAAAGATGACATCTGTTACGCCACCCAGAACCGCCAGGACGCCGTGAAGCAGCTGGCTGGCGACTGTGATCTGATGCTGGTGGTTGGCTCGCCGAACAGCTCCAACTCAAATCGCTTGCGCGAGCTGGCCGAGCGCATGGGCACACCAGCCTATCTTATCGACGAGGCCTCCCAGATCGACGCCGCCTGGCTGGAAGGGAAGACCTCGGTTGGCGTGACCGCTGGCGCCTCAGCTCCGGAGGTTCTGGTGAATGATGTAATTACTCGCCTGCGAGAGCTTGGCGGCAGCGTTCCGGAGGAGATTGCCGGGCGTGAGGAGAATATTGTGTTTTCTATGCCAAAAGAGCTTCGGATAGATGTGGTGGAGGTTAGCTAGCCGACTAGTGAAGCGTCTACATCATCGCATATGGCATGAAAAGATGACGTGATTGTGAATTGCGTCATCTTTTCTCAAGTTGATAACCGTTCATCCTACCTTTAATTCCTTTCGTCGCTCTTACCCTAGATAGCCTCTCCTACCCAAGTTACCTTAAGAATAACGAATAGTGGGAACTACTATGCTGATTCACAAACAGCCAGCTGGCTTTACGTTAATAGAACTTCTCATTCTGATCACACTCATCGCAATCGTGGCGACTGTGGCTGTTCCGGGCTTTGGCAGGCTCATAGAGAGCAACAGATTGACGTCGTCAAGCAATGATTTGGTGGGAGCCTTGAACATGGCTCGAGCCGAAGCAGTTCGATTGGGCACTACGGTTTCTGTGGCGCCAAACGGTTCAGACTACTCTGGGGGGGTTTTGATTCAGGCTACCGTTAATGGAGCTTTGCAAACTTTGCGAGAAGTGGAAGGCCCGGGCGACGGTGTAGATATATCGCTTACATCTGGCTCAAATCCCGGTTTTAGAGCTAATGGGCTGGCGACACATACTTCCAATGTGATTTTTAACGTATGTGGCGAGAGTGGAGAGCGTGGTACTCAGGTATCTGTCACTCTTGGTGGTCAGGTCCAATCTACAACGATTACATGTCCGTGAGGGTAGCTCCAGTGAGACGAATCCACAAAGAGTCAGGCTTCTCAATGATCGAAGTGCTTGTCGCATTGTTGGTGCTGGCAATCGGTTTGCTCGGTGTCGCAGGAGTCCAACTGCTGTCTATGCAGCAAACAGCGAATTCAACTCTCCGTTCGGAGGCAACGTTGTATGCGCAAACAGCTGCAGACAGAGTCAGGGCGAATGGTGGAGATGTTCTCGATTCAGCAGATCTCGCTCAACTCGAGGCAAATATGCAGCAGGTTCTTGGTGCCGACAGTGATCTGCAGATTTCCGTAAGTGCAGATGTGGCTCAGATTACGGTTCAGTGGACCGAGAGGGATCCGTTTAGTGATTCTGGCTCGGCTACGCAAACCCTGACAATGAACGCGAGTCTTTAAGCAATGAATTTGAACGTCTCACCATCAAAACAGAGCGGGCTTTCATTAATCGAGTTAATGATTGCCTTACTTTTGGGCACCTTTCTGACAGTGGGTTTGGTTCAGATATTTTCGTCGAACAGCCAGTCCTTCCGGGTAGTGGAGGCAAGTGCCCGGGCTCAGGAATCTGGCCGCTTTGGAGCAGATATTCTTTCGAGGGCCCTGCGAAATGCTGGCTTCTACGGCTGTTTCCCTTTAGAGGGGGTCACAAATAACCTTGATGTTTCCGACTCTGATTATGATCCGGCACTTCATGATTTCCAGTTCCAGGGCATCACGGCTGAAAGTTCGCTGAGACCAACTGACGCTATCGCAGGAACTGACTTTTTCGTAACAATGGGTGTTAGGAGAGCTGGCGCCTCAGTTGCTTCAACGGCTCAGGTGAACTCGGCATCTTTTACAGTAAATGAGCGTGGAGACCTTGAGACTGGCGATATCATCCTGATAACTGACTGTATTAACGGCGATATTTTTGAATTGTCTAATGTTCAAGGCGGAACTGGCGGCGCAACAATTACATTGGTCGCAAATAGTGGCAATGGTGAGCCTGGGAATGACTTTTCAGCCAATTCACCTCCGGGTTGCACTACCACGCAGAACTGTTTGAGCGCTGTGTATGGTGAAGGGTCGGATGTATTTCGGACCTACTCTGAGGCTTACTTTATCGCAACCGGTGCATCAGGAGAGCCTGGCCTCTTTATGAGAGATCGCAACGGGACGACGTTTGAGCTTGTTTCGGGCGTTATTGATATGCGCCTGCGCTTTGGTGAGGGGCAGCCTGCAACTGGAGTCCAGGATTGGAAGCTACCAAGCGATTCAACATTAGATTGGGACAGCGTGCTCGCTGTGGAAGTCAGTCTGCTTGTTCGTGGCGGCGAAGATGAGGTTTTGCAGACCAGATCCAGACTCTGTTACCCCAGTTGGACCGATTGCTCGGGAGTAAAAAACTGGACTGCGCAAGACGACAGGCTCTACAGAGCTTTTAACTTCACTGCCGCGATCCGGAACCGCATCTGAGGTAAATGTTATGCCAAAAAACACACAAAAGGGTGCCGTTCTCCTTGTCTCGCTAGTAATCCTGCTCGTGCTCTCATTGCTGGCAATTTCAGGTATGCAGGGCAGCGTAATGCAGGAGCGGATGGCCTCAGCTCAGCGAGATGGGATGCTGGCACTTGAGATAGCTGAAAGGGCAATGGTTGAAGCTGAAGCGGCTCTGGATGGTTTGGCCGATCTGGACGATTTCGGCTCAACAACCGGGTTTTACGAGTCAGCACCGGGCTCAAGCGCTTCTCCCCCTTCTCCATTCGCAGCAACGACATGGAGCAAAAGCGGGGAAACCGGGGATCCAGTAAATGCAATCGAGGCTTCGGCTGTAAATGGCATTTCAGCTCTTTATTTCTATGACTACAAAGGTAAGGTCACTCTGGATGCTGAAGCGCAATTACCGCGAGATCTGAGCCAGTATGGTGCGGCAGGACCAACCGAGTTTGACTACGCGCGTATCGTTGTTCGAGCTCCCGGGCCATCTGGGACCAGCGCACGCTTGCTGGAAGGCTTCTATATTTTTCAGCCTGGTGGGCTGGCAGGAGGAAACGAATGATTGATTCAAGATGGTTTGTTGGTACGTTGGCTGGGCTTCTCGTTCTTCCAACCGCTGGTTACTCTGCTAGGCCGGATTTTGCTCAAGAGCCGCTTTTTATTGGTAGTGCTGTTGCGCCGAACTTGATGTTCATCATCGATGATTCCGGCTCAATGGAGCGAGAATATATGCCAGATGAGTTGGGCAATGATCTTTGTAATAACCCCTCAAATTGTCCCTGGTATTTTTCAAGTGCAGTGAACACCATATGGTTTGACCCTGATTTGCAATATCTGCCTCCACGAAAAGCCGATGGAACCGGGCGTAAACAGAATAGTCCTTTTACTGGGGCATACTATTATGGTTACGCGGACAACATGACTACGGCGGGAGACGCAAACCTAGAGAATGTCTTCCCGACCTGGCGTAATACATATAACGAGCCAGCATTTTATTACCAGTTGGATGAAAGCTCCGATGCTTGTGTTTCGAGCCCGAAAACAGCCTCTTGCTATACTAAGGTTGTTGTCAAAGATCAATCTGATGAAGAGAGACAAAATTTCGCAAACTGGTTTACCTATTATTCAACAAGAATGTACATGTCGCGCGCCGGAATCGCGGAAGCGTTTTTCGAGCTACCGACCTCTTTCCGCTTAGGGTGGGGAAGAATAAATCGAGGGCAGAATGATATTGACGACGCTTCCGACGTCAGGGCAATTGTTTCAGGTGTTCGCGAATACTCAAATGACCAAAGATCTGCTTTTTTAGGGTGGTTATATGATGTCCCGGCCAGTGGTAACACCCCTCTGAGGCGCGCTCTCGAAGGTGCTGGCCAGTATTTTGAGGAAAGTGAAAGGGCTTGGTCAGACGATCCGAGCAAAGAAGTTTCTGAAACAAATCCCGTCAGAGAGTGTCGGCTCTCATACAGCATCCTGATGTCTGATGGTTACTACAACGGTAGTGATCCGAGTTCTGATGTCTACCAGGCAGATGATGTAAATGGCTCTGCGATAACTAATGAACGAGGCGATTCTTTCGAATACTTGGCAGTGGATCCGTTTAAAGATGGCAGAAATTCCAGAACCCTTGCAGACGTTGCCATGTATTACTGGAAGCGCGACCTGAGAACTGACATTAACAACTATGTGCCTGTATCTGAGAGAAATCCCGCTTTTTGGCAACATATGGTTACGTATACCGTTGGCTTGGGCGTCGCCGGATCGGTGGATCCTGTCGCTGCATTTAAAGCCATTGAAGATGGAACATACTTGAATTGGTGGGGCGGAACCTCTGACGAAGACAAAGTGAACGATATGTTGCATGCCGCGGTTAACGCTCGAGGTGGATTTTTTAGTGCGTCAAACCCCTCGACCTTTGCGAAAGAGCTAAAGGGTACCGTAGGCGATATTACAGCTGAAGCTGGGTCTTCAACGGCTGTTGAGTTTGATGTCTCTTCTTTCCAGGAAGGTGCACTGATATTTTCATCCCAGTTTGATCCAAACGGTTGGACTGGCGACCTCAAAGCCGTTGAGCTTGGAGGAACAGATACCCCCGTAGTGCCCGATATTGAAGATGCGATAGAAGCCGGAAACGGGTGGTCCGCTGGAGACCTACTGGATGAACGTGACATCAGCACCAATGAGCGTGTGATCATCACCTACGGTAATGGTAGCGCAAGCCCCTTTCTTTGGGATGATCTCACCGATGTCCAGAAAAACGACCTCCGTTATGGTGGCGTCACAGATACTGTGGCAGAGCAAAGGTTGAATTTTATTCGCGGCGATCGTTCACTGGAGGACACCACTGAGTTTCGTAAGCGGGGAAGCCGATTAGGATCCATTGTTAATTCCTCCCCCGAGTTTGTGGGTGCTCCACGCGCTATCTGGCCGGACTCGGATCCATTTGGCGAATCCTCCGAGCGTTTCTCTGACTTCGCGGAAACCAACAAAGATCGTTCACCTGTTGTTTACGTGGGCTCTAATGATGGAATGCTCCATGGTTTCTCGGCGACGAAGAGCGGTGGGCAGGAAGTTCTGGCATATATCCCTGAGTTTGTTTACAACTCTACGGCTGACAATGCAGGACTTCATTTTCTCACGGACCCTGCCTATCAGCATCGGTACTACGTTGATTTGGAGATCAGGCAGCAGGATATCTATACCAAAGGAAAGCGAGCAAATGGCAACCTCACTAACGATACGGCGTGGAGAAGTGTCATTGTTGGCGGCGGAAGAGCTGGCGCAAAAGGAATTTTCGCTCTTGATGTAACGGATCCTTCTAGCTTCTCAGAGTCGAATGCAGAAAGTATAGTTCTTTGGGAGTTTACTGCGGGCAACGACAACAAACTTGGCTATGTTACGCAGGCCCCGATCATCGGTATGGCCAAATGGGGAAGTTCAGATATTCGCTGGACCGCCTTCGTATCTAACGGATACAACTCTACCGAAGATTCAACCGGGTTTTTCATGTTGGATATCGAGGGGGGTATGGATGGAACTTGGGAGAGCGATGAAGTCCGGTATGTCGAATTCGATTCGGATGGTGATGGCCTATCTCCTCTCAGTGCTTTCGATACCACTGGTGACTATCTGATTGACCGGATCTACGCAGGGGATCTTGATGGCAAGCTCTGGGTAGCTGATGGCACAAATGGTTCCTGGGGGACTGCATATTCCAACGCCTCGGGTCCACAGCCGCTTTTCACAGCAGCATCCAATCAGCCAATTACGGCTGCGCCTGTGGCGGCTGCAAACAAAGACGCAGTCCGTGCAGGTAATGAACCGAATCTGCTGATATTTTTCGGAACCGGCCAATACCTAGAAAGTGACGATGTAACCTCGACAAATACACAGTCAGTTTACGGGTTATGGGATAAGGGTGTAGCTGGTCTTACACGGTCAACACTCGAGCCTAGAACTCTTGACGAGGCTACCCTTGCTCTGGAGGGGGAGGCGACCGCAGAGGTTCGCTACTCAAATGGGGACGCCCTTGATTTTTCCGAGATTAATGGCTGGTATGCTGACTTGGATATTAGTGGCGAGAGGGCTGTCGTTAGCCCGCAGGTTAGAGGGGAGTTTCTGTATTTGAACACAATTATTCCGGACCAAAATCCTTGCTTGGGTGGCGGGGCGGGCTGGATTCTTGCGTTCGGTCTGGACGGCAGAACTCCAGAGTCCAGAGCTTTTCTTGACTTCAGTCAGATCGTGACAGGCTACAAGATAAATTCAATGCCAAACCAGTCTACAATTCTTGGAAATTTCAGATTTACGCCGGGTAGCGACGGTGACGAACCTGTCGACGTTGTAGAAATTCCTCCATTGAGTGGCGCAGTTACGAATGCTGGTCGTCGTGGCTGGAATGAGTTGGTTGAGTGAACGCCATAGTTTGTTTGGGTCTGGACTCTAAGGGGATTTTCATGAATAAGGCTTTCGGTTTGATTTTTTTGCTCGCCATGACTGTTTCCTCAGCCATGGCTATCGCCCAAACGTCGCCAAAAACTGGTTTAAATACAACGTTGGAGGCGCAGCAGGTTATTGTCAATTCAATCTACCCGACCGAAGGTAGGTTGGTTATCGACGACCAGGAAATGTTCGTTAAGCGGGAAGTGATAATGAACGGGCAATCGATTTCAGGTCAAGCTGCGTTGGAAATTCTTCGTGAAGGTCAAAAATTAAAGTCAATGAAGTATGAGAGGTCTGGTAGCGAATTGGAACGGATTCTGATTGAGGTGGATACCCTATGAGTCATTCGCTGGGTACAACTAAAGAGGGCGCCAACCGACAGCAAAATCTTGGTTTCACTCTTATCGAGTTAATGATCGTAGTGGCGATCATTGGGATTATTGCAGCGATCGCATATCCTTCCTATCAGAACCAGGTAAGAGAAACTCGACGGACAGCGACTCAAGCCGATTTAATGGAATTGGCCCAATGGATGGAACGTCAATACTCCGCAAATTTCAGTTACCTTGATGCTTCCGGAAATGCCCCAACGCTGCCGTTTACGCAGTCTCCTCGGAGTGGGACTGCATTTTACACCATAGGTTTTAATGGGTCGGTCACTGCGAACACCTATTCTCTTCAGGCAGCGCCTTCGGGTGATCAGGCGAACGATGATTGTGGCACACTCAGAATCTCGAACACCGGAGCGAAGACTGCAGTGAAAGATGGCAGTACCGTTGCGGGCTGCTGGTGATTCAGCAGCGCACGGGCTTTCCCTTCGCGTCGTCGACCACGCCGTCTCCGTTGCTGTCTGTGGCGGTTCTTATTCGTCCACTCCGGCTTATGATCAGCTGGCCTGCCAGAGAGGCTTCTCCTGAATCTGGGCACCAGGTGATGTTTCCCAAATCGCTGTATATAAAACCATCTGGTCTGAATTGGAAATAGCTTCTCGACAGTGACCTCACGATAAAATTTCCAAATTTAGGGGGAGGCAAAACCGCATTGACTTTGGTGCCTTGAAGGAGAGTCCGTTGATTACCTGGGTCTGCAAACATTGAAACAGGCCCGTTCCAATTTCGGCCGCACTTACCGTCAGGTTCCGTAGGGCATACGGTTACGATCTGCCCTGTCATAACTGAATGTCGTCTGGCTAAGGCTAGAAACTGACGAAGCTCAGAGATGGCAGCTGTTCGTTGGCTATTTTGTATAAGTTCATTGAAAGAAGGCACAGCTTTCGTTGCTAAAAGCGCTAAAAGCGATATAACAACCAATAATTCCACCAAAGTTAAGCCTTTGGAAGAGGAGGTGGTTCTCATCCTTGAATCTCCTACTAGCCATCCAGTCCTTGATGGCAGTCAAGCTAAGTTTTATCTACCGTAGTCCTTACGGCAAAGAGAAGGTTAATACATTTTTATTCCATTCCCAACTTCTTCAACCTATACCGCAATGCTCGAAAGCTAATCCCCAATCGTTTCGCTGCCGCCGTCTTGTTCCACCGAGTTGCCTCAAGCGCCTTCTCAATGGCTTGCCGCTCGATGCCTTCCAGATATCCTTCGAGATCGATTTCACCATCGGGTACTGCTGCAATGCCATCTTCCCCGTTTGCTTGCCCTTCAGCAATGATCTGCGAGGCCGAAGCTGCATGCTGAACACCATTCCCCAGATGCAGATCATCAGCATCGATCTGATCGGCGTCGCACAGGGTAAAAGCCCGCTCCAAGACGTTTTCCAGTTCCCGGACATTGCCCGGAAAGTCATAGCCTCGCAGTCTGTCCACGGCCGCTGGCGTTAACGAGGCAGGGTCACACTCATACTCTTTCGCAATCCGTTCAAGAATGTGATTCGAAAGCAGAGAAATATCATCCGGCCGCTCTCTCAGGGGTGGTACTGCGAGTTCGATCACGTTAATCCGGTAGAAAAGATCCTGACGAAAGCTGCCTTCCTGGACCAGCTCCGGCAGATTCTTGTGGGTGGCGCTCAGTACCCGAATGTCGACGGGCACTTCCTTGGTGTCCCCGACGGGCCGAACGGCTTTTTCCTGTATGGCGCGGAGCAGTTTCACCTGCATGGCCAGGGGCAGGTCTGCCACTTCATCAAGGAATAGGGTACCTCCGTTGGCAGAGCGGAACAGGCCGTCTTTGTTCTCCACGGCCCCGGTAAAGCTGCCTTTCTTGTGGCCGAAGAATTCGCTTTCCATCAGTTCCGAGGGAATCGCACCGCAGTTAACCGCGATGAACGGTCCTTCGCGGCGGGGTCCCTGGAGGTGGATCATTCGGGCCACCAGCTCTTTACCACTGCCAGATTCGCCACTGATAAACACGGGGGCCTGGCTTCGGGCCAGTTTTCGGGTCTGGTTCCGGAGTTTTCGAATCTCTGGTGATTTGCCGAGTAGCAGGCCTGGCTCGTCGGCTGTATCTTCCGCGTCTGCCTTGGGCTCAGATAGCTTGAGGGCGCTATTGACCAGTTCCCTTAGTCGGGGCAGCTCCACCGGTTTGGACACGAAATCAAAAGCCCCGGCTTTGAGCGATTCAATCGCGGTGTCCATGTTGCCGTACGCTGTGATCAAGGCAACAGGCGTGGCCGGAGAGTGTTTCTGAATCCACTGGACCAGTTCAATGCCATTACCGTCTGGCAGGTTCATGTCGGTCAGGCAGAGGTGGGTGGCGTTCTGTTCCAGCAATTTCCGGGCGCTGGTGAGGTCGGGTGCCGTGAGGGTTGATATTCCCATCCGGGTGAGGGTGATCTCGAGTAACTCCCGGATGTCCGGTTCATCATCAACAATCAGCGCTGTGTATGTGGTCATCTTGTGTCGTCGGTTCCATGTCGTTGTTCAAGCGCCCGATATCCGCCGGCGCAGGCTCAGATCATTCGCCTCGGGTGAGCAAATGTAATGCGAAAACAGCAGCCGGGCTTGTTGTCTTCTACCAGGGAAAGATGCGCCTGATTAGCCTCGCACAGTTCCCTGGCCAGATAAAGCCCGAGCCCGGTCCCGGTCTTGTCTGTGGTGAAAAACGGTTCGAACACTGAGTTTCTGTTTTCCGGCGCAATGCCGGGGCCCAGGTCCCGCACATCGATATAGGCCCGCTCGCCATCCTCGGTTGCCCCGGCGTGTATTCCGATCTTTTGCTGGCCCGAGTGCTGCTGACTGTAGCGTAAACCGTTGTCGCAAAGGTTCACCATCACCTGCTCAATCTGGCTTTTGTCGAACCGCGCTGGCGGTAGTTGCGGATCGATTTTCAGAACAATGTTGGCTGTGGTGCAGTCCTCGTCCTGCGTTTGCAGGAAATCTTCCCGAAATTCCTGGAGCCAGGGTGCGACTTCGATCAGATCTGCATTGGCGGCCCGGCGTCTTGAAAGATCAAGAACGTTTTCGATAATCCCGTTCACCCGGCGGGAGTGTCGCTGGATGATCGCCAGCATCTGGCGGTCGCCGGCTTCCAGGTTCGGTGCTTCTTCCATAAGTTGGGCCGCGTGGCTGATTGCGCCCAGCGGATTGCGGATTTCGTGAGCAATGCCGGCTGTGAGTCGGCCCAGCGATGCCAGCTTCATCTGCTGGGCCTGCTGGGTGACTTTGCTCATGTCTTCAATGAACACGAGGATCTGGTCACCCCGTTCCTGATCCAGTTGGGTGAAATTGGCCTGCAGTAGCGGCGATGTGGGTGAGGGCTGGAACGGCTCAATGCGCTGGGTCGGGTCCTTCAGCCATGCGTCCAGGCCCTGCTTTAGCGGTTTGGGCAACACGGTTGCGCGCTCCTGAATCGGAACCGAGGTCTTTGGCGCACCATATAAAAGCTCCTCGGCGGCAGCGTTGGCAAGACGGATCTGGCCGAAACGGTCCAGCACCAGAATGCCGGTACGCATGCGCTGGATAATCTGCTGGTTGATCTTCTCCAGCTCGGCAATACTGCGTGCGCGGCTGCTTGCCAGAGCCTCGCTGCGCATCATCCGGCGGGAAATGCTCTGTAGGACGAAAGCCGCAGCAAAGTAAAGGATGCCCAGTGAGCCGGCCCGGACAATATCGTCGGCGGACTCGCCCAGAGCCAGAACTGCCCAGCCAGAGATCCCCAGGGAGCAGATTGCGGCCAAAGCGGCATAGAAGGTGCCCATGCGGCTTGGGGTCAGGATATTGCCCGCCGCAACAGACACAATCACCAGGTTGGCCAGGCCGTTGGTAATGCCTGTACTGGCAAGCAGCAGGCCGTGCATGATCAGGATATCCACCAGGATGGAAAGCGTAATGTGGCGCTGGCTGGGGTGAAAGCCCGCCACCAGGAGCAGGGCAATGAAGGCATTCAGCCCCAGGTAAGCGGAGACGCCTGCCTGGTAGTAATCCAGCAGCCGGAAACGCATGTCAAAGTTGACTGGGTCCACGAATAACAGCGCCACCAGCATTAGGCTCACCACCAGGCGGTAGTGGTTGTAGATCCTGAATAGCTTTGCCTGCTGCACACCGGACGGTGTTGAAGGGGGGTGGCCGAGCGTTTCGGTCGATTGTGCTGGTGTATCTGCTGCCATGGTTTACAGAAATCCGCTGTTGGTCGGAAGAAATCCACGCCTATGCGGGGTTATAATAGCCTTTTCATGGCAATGAGTTACAGGAGCCGATTTATGTCCGTGTCCGGAAACCAGGCAGCGACCGGGGTGTCTGCGAGAAAACTGCGGGTGGTGATGGCCCAGCTGGATTTTCTGGTGGGAGACATACCCGGCAATACCGAGCTCGTCCTGGAGGCTACCCGCCGGGCATCGTCGGAGCACCAGGCAGACATCGTGGTTTTTCCGGAGCTTTGCCTGACCGGCTATCCGCCGGAGGATCTGCTGTTGCGCCCGAGCCTGGAAGTGCGGGTCAACGAAGCGCTGGAAAGGTTGCAGGCGGAACGGCTGGACCCGGTGATCGTTATCGGTGCTCCCCTTCGTCATGGCCCGCTGTTGTATAACGCGGCGGTGGTGATTGACGGTGGCGAAATTACCGGCCGGTATTTCAAGCGCTTCCCGCCCAACTACCAGGTGTTTGACGAGAAGCGTTACTTTGCCGAAGGCCAGGATGTTCTGACTCTGGATATCCGCGGCGTTCCCGTAGGTATCACCGTGTGTGAAGATCTTTGGAAGGAGGGCCCGGTAGAAGGCTGTGCGGCCGCAGGCGCCCGTCTGATTCTGAATCTCAATGCGTCACCGTACGATATCGACAAGCAGGCACGTCGTAAGGCCCTGCTGGAGCGAAAGTCCCGGGAGAATCTGGTCAGTATCGTGTACGTGAATCTTGTGGGTGGCCAGGACGAACTGGTTTTCGATGGTGGCTCCATGGTGTTCGACCATTCGGGTGTGCTTATGGCGGAGGCTCCCCAATTTGGCGAGGGCCTGTACCCGGTCGACTTCCTCTGTGAGCACCATTGCCAGCCGGTGTCCCGGCCGCTGCCGGAAGAGCCGTCGTTGGAGGCCAATGTCTATAGCGCCCTGGTGACCGGTGTTCGGGATTACGTCAACAAGAATGGATTCAAGTCGGTGGTTCTGGGGCTCTCAGGCGGAATCGACTCGGCCGTAACACTGGCGGTCGCGGTCGATGCCCTGGGCAAGGATCGGGTTCGGGCGGTGATGATGCCGTTCCGTTACACCTCCAGCATGAGCCTTGAGGATGCCGAGGCCGAGGCCGTTGCCCTGGGCGTGCAGTATGATGTGTTTTCCATTGAGCCCATGTACGACGCCTTCATGGAAACCCTTGCAGCGCCTTTCGAGGGCACCAAGCCGGACACAACCGAGGAAAACCTGCAGGCGCGTCTCCGTGGTGTTCTGCTGATGTCCCTGTCCAACAAGTTCGGTTCCCTGGTGCTCACCACCGGAAACAAGAGTGAGATGGCGGTGGGCTATTCAACGCTTTATGGCGACATGGCGGGCGGCTTTGATGTGCTCAAGGATGTGCCCAAGACCCTGGTATTCCGTCTGGCTAAATACCGCAACACGCTTTCGGAGGGAGAAGTAATCCCCGAGCGGGTGATCACCCGGCCGCCCTCGGCAGAGCTGGCGCCGGACCAGAAAGACGAAGACAGCCTGCCCGGCTACGATGTCCTTGATCAGATCCTGAATCTCTATGTAGAGCGGGATTTCAGTGCCGATGCGCTCGTTGCGGAAGGTTTCGAGCGAGTCGACGTTGAGCGGGTTATTCGCCTTGTAGATATCAACGAATACAAACGTCGGCAGGCGCCGATTGGTGTTCGGATTACCGAGCGAGGGTTTGGCAAGGACCGGCGTTATCCGATTACCAACGGCTGGAAGAGTGGTAAATAGTTGAAGTATTCGGGGTCAGATGAACTTTTCCTCTGACCCCAATTTCAGCTGTTTGAGCCCTTACTCGTCGCCCATCAAACCGAAGGTAACAACGTTCGTCAGTGAACGGTTTTCACCCTCCAGCAGATCCACCTCAAAATCACCGTCAGCATTGAATGCCTCACTTTCCGGGAAATTGGTACGGAGCATGGCGATTGCGTCCTGTGAACCTTTTTTCAGGTCCAGGAAGCGAAAGGTTTCTGCCAGGATAATCAGGGCCTCTTCGGTAACCGTTGCGGTTGGATAATTCTCTATGATGTACCGTGCCCGGTTGTTGGCCGCCACATAGGCCTGGCGTTTGACGTAATAGCGGGCTGCGTGAAGCTCCAACTCAGCCATGCGATTGCGCACTGCAATCATTCGCTGGCGGGCATCCGCCACGTACTGGCTGTCCGGGTAGCGGTTCAGCAGTTCGGTAAAGTCCCGGAACGATTGCAGCTGTTCACCGGGATCGCGGGCGGCTACGTCAATCGGGAAGTAGCGCGCGGCAAGCCCGATGTCCAGGTTATAGGAGGCCAGGCCGCGCATGAAGAGGGCATAGTCCGCGTGGTCGCTTTGCGGGTTAAGACGCAAAAACCGGTCGGCGGCGGCACGGGAGCCTTCAAGATCCAGGTTCTGGTAACGGGCATAAATCAGGTCAAGCTGGGCCTGTTCCGCATAGCGCCCAAAGGGGTAGTAGGTTTCCAGGGCATCCAGGTTCTCTTCTGCCTCGTTGAAATTCCCAGAGGTCATGGCCTGGCGGGCATTCTCATAGTAGGTCTTCTCCGGAAGTACTTCCTCCTGCTTGTTGGAGGCGCAGGCACTGACCAGAACAACCAGTGTGGAAAGTAACAGCAAACGAAGACCTGATCTCATTCCGGAATCCCGTATAATGTCGATTAATTCAAGGGCAGTCATTGTAGCGGGGAAGTGGCTCCATGTGCAGAGCAATGCCTCGCTGTTTCCAATAATCTGACCGAAACGTAACACACACAGGCCCTGGGGGCTTAATGTCATCTGAAAAACGAATCATCGCCAACTTTGTTGTGCCGCCGGAACTGAGTGATCGGCGCCTTGACCAGGCCGCGGCAGAACTGATGCCCGAACACTCCCGTTCCCGCCTGCAGTCCTGGATCAAAAGCGGCGCGTTGACGGTGAATGGAGAGACGCGAAAGCCTCGGGACAAGGTGATGCTGGATGATCGCCTGGCGCTGGATGCCGAGCCGGAAGCCCAGGTGAGCTGGCAGGCCGAGGAAATCTCCCTCGATATTGTCTATCAGGACGAGCACTTGCTGGTCATCAACAAGCCCGCGGGCCTGGTGGTGCACCCGGCTGCCGGCCATGCGGATGGAACCCTGGTCAATGCCCTGTTGAACTACGCACCGGAAGTCGAGAATTTACCGAGGGCGGGCATCGTACATCGCCTCGACAAAGACACCTCCGGCATCATGGTCGTTGCTCGCAGCCTGATTGCGCATACCTCCCTGGTCGATCAGCTACAAACCCGCACCATGGGCCGCGAGTATGAGGCCGTCGTGGTAGGCACCCTCACCGGCGGCGCAACGGTGGACGCGCCCATTGGCCGGCATCCGCAGGAACGCAAGAAAATGGCGGTGGTAGCCTCCGGCAAACCTGCGGTCACCCATTATCGTCTGGTGGAGCGTTTTGCCGCCCACACCCACGTTCGCTGCAAACTGGAAAGCGGCCGAACCCATCAGATCCGGGTCCATATGGCCCATGTAAAGCACCCGCTCGTTGGAGACCCCCTCTACGGCGGCCGGCTCAGGCTGCCCAAGGGAACCACCGAAGAGCTTCGGGAGGCCCTCTCGGCGTTCAACCGCCAGGCCCTCCACGCCCGGCAGCTGACCCTGGAGCACCCGGAAACCGGCGAAATCCTGACCTGGGAAGTGCCCCTGCCTGAGGATATGGTTGCGCTGATCGAAGCTCTGCGCAAACACGCCCGGGAGCTGGAAACCCGTGACTATTGAAAGTGACGCCCTGAAACCAGACTGGCCTGCGCCCGACAGAGTGCGGGCGATCAGCACAACCCGCGCCGGTGGAGTCAGCGGTCGACCCTGGAACAGTCTTAACCTCGGTGTTCACGTCGAAGACGCTCCAGATCACGTGCAAGAGAATCGGCGAAGACTCGCCGAGTCCTTGAAGCTGGATAGCGCCCGTATTGGTTGGCTCAACCAGGTACACGGTACCGCGGTCGTTGAGCTAACCCCGAACAACGTCGGACAAACGGCCGAGGCTGACGCCAGCTACACCCGTCATCCGGGCATCGCCTGCGCCATCCTCACCGCCGACTGCCTGCCCGTTATCCTTGCCGATCGCGAAGGAACGGTTGTTGGCGCCGCCCACTGTGGCTGGCGAAGCCTGTGTGGCGGTGTTATCGAGAATCTGGTGAGCGAGATGGCGGTTGCGCCCGAAACCCTGCAAGCCTGGCTCGGCCCGGCCATCGGTCCGACCAGCTTCGAGGTCGGCCCGGAAGTGCGTGACGCCTTCCTTGAGCATGATCCGAAAGCGGTCCAAGCCTTCAGAGCCGAAGGCGCTCGGCCGGGTCATTTCATGGCAGATATCTATGCCCTTGCCACTTTGCGGCTAAATCATCTCGGTGTTTCCAACGTGACTGGCGGTGGGCTTTGTACCGTTAAGGATTCAGATCGGTTTTTTTCTTACCGCAGGGATGGTCGAACCGGGCGTATGGCCACGCTGGTCTGGCTAACAAGTTAAATGTCCAGCTTGAATTGGCGGCGGCGAGGCGGTTACTGAAAAGTCCGGTGGCTGGTGCGAGGCTGCTTTCCAGAACTGTCTGCAGCATGGATGCTGCAGCCAAGCCTACATGGATGTATTCACGGCGTGTTCTGGAAAGCAGCCTCGCGCCAGCCTTGCACCCAGCACCAAACTCAAACCTGACGGCCGTCAATTTTCTGACGAATACATCGCAGCCCCGCTTGAAGTCGCTCTACTTGCCCCTACATTAACTGTCAAAGCAATCGAATATCCGCCACCCAAGGCACCATGGTATTCGCAGAAATTTGGGGAAAGTACACATGAGAATCGACAAGCTGACCAGCAAGCTGCAGACCGCCCTCGCGGACGCACAGTCCATCGCGGTCGGAAAAGATCACAACTTTATTGAGCCGGTGCACCTGATGCAGGCACTGCTTGATCAGGAAGGCAGCGCGATCAAGCCGCTGCTCAAGCAGGCCGGCGCAGAGCCCGGACGCATTCGCCAGGCGATCGCCCGGGAAATCGAGAACCTGCCCGAAGTGCAGGGATCCGCCGGCGACGTCTCCATGTCCAATGACATGGGCCGCCTGTTCAATATTGCCGATAAGCTCGCCCAGAAGCGCAAAGACCAGTACATCTCCAGTGAGCTGATGCTGCTGGCCGCCCTGGAAGACCGTGGCAGCCTAGGCCGGGTACTTCGGGAGCAGGGTGTTGATAAAGCTGCCCTGGAAAAAGCGATTGACGACGTTCGCGGCGGTGAAGCCGTCAACGACGCCAGCGCCGAAGAAAACCGTCAGGCTCTGTCCAAATACACCATCGACCTTACCGAGCGAGCCGAGGCCGGCAAGCTGGACCCGGTAATCGGCCGCGATGATGAAATTCGCCGTACCATTCAGGTATTGCAGCGCCGCCGGAAGAACAACCCGGTCCTCATCGGTGAGCCCGGCGTTGGTAAAACCGCCATCGTCGAAGGGCTGGCCCAGCGTATCGTCAACGGCGAGGTGCCCGATGGCCTCAAGGACAAGAAGGTTCTGTCACTCGATATGGGTGCCCTTATTGCCGGCGCCAAGTTCCGGGGTGAGTTTGAAGAACGCCTGAAAGCTGTTCTGAACGAACTGTCCAAACAGGAAGGTCAGATCATCCTGTTCATCGACGAGATTCACACCATGGTTGGTGCCGGCAAGGCCGAAGGCTCCATGGATGCCGGTAATATGCTCAAGCCGGCGCTCGCTCGTGGCGAGCTGCACTGCGTGGGCGCGACTACCCTGGACGAATACCGTGAAAACATCGAAAAAGACGCCGCTCTTGAGCGTCGCTTCCAGAAAGTACTGGTCAGCGAACCCAGTGAGGAAGATACCATCGCCATCCTGCGGGGCCTGAAAGAGCGTTATGAAGTTCACCACGGGGTTGAGGTGACAGATGGCGCCATTATCGCCGCCGCCAAACTGTCGCATCGTTACATTGCCGACCGTCAGCTGCCGGACAAGGCCATTGACCTGGTGGACGAGGCCGCTTCCCAGATCCGGATGGAAATGGATTCGAAGCCGGAGGCCCTGGATCGTCTCGAACGTCGTCTGATTCAGTTGAAAATCGAGCGTGAGGCGCTCAAGAAAGAGACCGATGCTGCCTCGAAAAAACGCCTGTCGGAACTGTCCGATGTGATCACCGGTGTCGAGCGTGAGTACGCCGATCTGGAAGAAGTCTGGAATACCGAAAAGGCGGCATTGCACGGGTCCCAGAAGATCAAGAGCCGGTTGGAACAGGCCCGCATTGATCTGGAGAATGCCCGTCGTGCCGGTGACCTCGGCAAGATGTCCGAGCTCCAGTACGGGCAGATTCCTGAGCTTGAGCGCCAGCTGGATATGGCCAGCCAGGCAGAAATGATGGAAATGAAGCTGCTTCGCAACCGGGTAACCGACGAGGAAATCGCCGAGATTGTCTCCAAGTGGACCGGCATCCCGGTGTCCAAGATGCTCGAAGGTGAGCGCGATAAGCTCATGCGCATGGAAGAGGCGCTTCATGGTCGGGTTATCGGCCAGGATGAGGCGGTTGAAGCTGTTTCTAACGCGGTGCGTCGTTCCCGGGCCGGATTGTCCGACCCCAATCGTCCAAACGGTTCGTTCCTGTTTCTCGGCCCGACGGGTGTGGGTAAAACCGAGCTGTGCAAGGCCCTGGCGTCCTTCCTGTTTGATACCGAGGAAGCCATGGTGCGCATCGATATGTCCGAGTTCATGGAGAAGCATTCCGTGGCCCGCCTGATTGGTGCGCCTCCGGGCTATGTCGGCTACGAGGAAGGTGGCTACCTGACCGAAGCGGTTCGCCGCCGGCCGTATTCCGTCTTGTTGCTGGATGAGGTGGAAAAAGCCCATCCGGATGTGTTCAACATACTTTTGCAGGTACTTGAGGATGGTCGCCTGACTGACGGGCAGGGCAGGACCGTCGACTTCCGGAACACGGTCATTGTCATGACCTCAAACCTCGGCTCGGACATCATCCAGCAGAAAGCCGGCGAGGAGAGCTACGAGGTCATGAAGAATGCCGTCATGGAAGTCGTCGGCACTCATTTCCGCCCCGAGTTCATCAACCGCGTGGATGAAGTGGTGGTGTTCCACCCGCTGGCGGAGAGTCAAATCCAGGGCATTGCCCGGATTCAGATCGAGTCTCTGAGCAAGCGCCTGAAAGAGCAGGATATGAAGCTGGAGCTGGATGATGCTGCCATGGAGTTGTTGGCGGAAGTGGGCTATGACCCGGTCTACGGTGCCCGGCCGCTGAAGCGGGCCATCCAGCGGATGATCGAGAACCCGCTGGCCCAGAGGCTGCTAAAGGGAGAGTTTGTGTCGGGTGATGTCATTCGTGGCACAGTGAAGGACCACCACCTGGATTTCACCAAAGCCTGACCCGAGAGTCGGAGCTGAAGTCGGGGTCAGATGAAAGCTTTCATCTGACCCCATTTTTACATGTTCACATCGGTTCGCAATTATCTTCCGCCATTCGCTCAAGTTCTGCCCGTTTCTCGGCAAGCTCTTCCGGAGTCAGATAGCGCAGTTCGCCGTTTTCCTCAATCCGGATGCGGGCGTGGTTGGCAATTACCTCCAAGTTGGACCGGGCTGTCGCGCAATTTGCGTCGCGCTGTTTCCGGCGGGCCTCCTCAACGGCGGTCTCCTGGCGCTGCCTTGCCTCATCTTCCTGGTGTTCCTGCATATTCTGCAGACGCTCCTGGGGGCTCTGCCGGTTGCCAGAAGCATCGGTAGAAGTGCCGGAACGCACATTGACCCGCTCGGCCTTCGAGCCCGTGGGTTGTCGGTCGCCAAAGTGGGTAACTCCGTTTTCATCGGTCCATTTATAGACAGAGGCGCTCGTGGCGACACCTGGTACAACGGCCAGCAATAAGGTCAGCGTCAGGATTTTTCTGTTCATGGCTCAACTCGCGTATGTTCACTGCTCCCGGGCAGGCAGACAACCTGGATAGACCGGGCCCGTTTTTTTAATTTCAATGTTGCCTATCATGCCATCGCTATTGCGGATTTTCTTCTGTCTGGTTCAAATCTTTGTATCGGATTTGTTCCAAGTATGGCAGACCTTCGGCCAGTATAGGCACAGAAACCTGCAGCGGCTATTGACAGGGAGTTTCGCGCTGTCAGAATTACCGATTGCCTGAAGACTGGGGTCAATACGGCAGGCAATCCCGAGCGAGTATCCCCCGTTAATTACCACACTGTACGCCCCGCGCAGGCCGCGGACTGGTTGTTGCTTACGTGCAACCCGTTGATTGGCCGTTCTCCGCAACCCTCAGGAGGGCGGCTGGCCAGGAGACAACCTCTTAACAAGGTGTGGAGGAGCAGCCGGTTCCGCTTTCAAAAGAAGCATGGACACCGTGAATCCAGGCAACCGGGAGCCTTCCCGGCTCATTCACTCGTAGAAGAGGGTAGAAAATCGTGGAGTTATTGTCTGGCGCCGATATGCTGATCCGGTCCCTTCAAGATGAAGGTATCGAATACATATACGGCTATCCGGGTGGTGCAGCCCTTCATATTTATGATGCGCTGTTCAGGCAGGACAAAGTCAAGCACATTCTGGTAAGGCACGAGCAGGCGGCGGTCCACATGGCCGACGGTTATGCCCGTGCGACCGGAAAACCAGGTACCGTACTGGTGACCTCGGGTCCTGGAGCCACCAACACCATCACTGGCATTGCCACCGCATTCATGGATTCCATCCCCATGGTGGTTCTGTGCGGCCAGGTTGCGTCCACCCTCATCGGCGAGGACGCGTTCCAGGAAACCGATATGATGGGTGTCTCCCGTCCGGTGGTTAAGCACAATCTCAGTGTCCGTCATCCCGAGGAAATCCCGGAGATTATCCGTAAGGCGTATTATATTGCCGCGACCGGTCGCCCCGGTCCTGTGGTCGTGGATATTCCCAAGGATATGACCACGCCGAACGAGCGTTACGAGTACGCCTATCCCAAGAAGGTCAAACTGCGCTCTTACAACCCCGCTATTCGCGGCCATGCCGGTCAGATCAAGAAAGCGGTCGACATGATGCTGGCGGCGAAGCGCCCAATTATCTACGCAGGTGGTGGGGTTGTTCTGGGCAAGGCATCGGATCAGCTGACCGAGCTGGTAAGGCTGCTGGGCTATCCGATCACCAATACCCTGATGGGCATTGGCTGTTACCCGGCCAGCGATAAACAGCACCTCGGCTGGCTTGGCATGCACGGCACCTACGAAGCCAACATGGCCATGCACCACTCGGATCTCATTCTCTGCGTGGGAGCCCGGTTTGACGATCGGGTGACCAACGCGACCGAGAAGTTCTGTCCGGGCGCGCGCATCATCCATATCGACATCGACCCGGCCTCGATTTCCAAAACGGTGGATGCCGATGTGCCCATCGTTGGCCCGGTTGACGCTGTGCTCAAGGAAATGCTGTCGCTGGTGAAGGAAGCCAAGGAAAAGCCGGACGCGGACGCAATCGCTTCCTGGTGGAAGCAGATCGACGAGTGGCGGGCATTCCATGGCATGCGCTATGAGACCAGCCCGGATGTGATCAAGCCCCAGGAAGTCATTGAAATGCTTTGTCGCTTGACCAACGGCGAAGCCTTCGTGACTTCCGATGTGGGTCAGCACCAGATGTTCGCGGCCCAGTACTACAAGTTCGATAAGCCCAACCGCTGGATCAATTCCGGTGGTCTCGGCACCATGGGCTTCGGCCTGCCGGCGGCCATGGGGGTAAAACTGACCCATCCGGACGACGAAGTGCTGTGCATTACCGGTGAGGGCAGTATCCAGATGAACATCCAGGAGCTGTCGACCTGCAAGCAGTACAACCTGCCGGTTAAGATCATTAACCTGAATAACCAGGCTCTGGGTATGGTCAAGCAATGGCAGGACATGAACTATGAGTCCCGCCATGCCGAGTCCTACATGGAATCCCTGCCCGACTTCATCAAGCTGGCGGAAGCCTACGGCCACAAGGGTGTCCGGATTGAGAAGAAGGAGGATCTGGAGACCAAGCTGAAAGAAGTGCTGGCCATGAAAGACGAGCTGGTATTCGTGGATATCTACGTGGATCGCTTTGAGCACGTGTATCCGATGCAGGTTGCCCGGGGTTCCATGAAAGATATGTGGCTCAGCAAGACGGAGAGGGTCTGATCATGCGTCGAATCATTTCTGTTTTGCTTGAAAACGAGCCTGGCGCCCTGTCACGGGTTGTGGGTCTGTTTTCCCAGCGTAACTACAACATCGAAACACTCACTGTGGCGCCAACCGAGGACGAGACCTTGTCCCGTCTGACGGTGACCACCACGGGGTCGGACAAGGTGATCGAGCAGATCACCAAGCAACTGAACAAGCTGATTGAAGTCGTCAAGCTGGTGGATCTCACCGAAGGTGCCCATATCGAGCGTGAGCTGATGCTGGTCAAGCTGAAAGCCACCGGTTCCCAGCGTGCCGAGATCAAGCGTACGGTGGACATTTTCCGCGGCCAGATCGTGGATGTGACCAGCTCCGTCTACACGGTTCAGTTGGCCGGGGACAGCGAGAAGCTGGACGGCTTTATTCAGGCCGTTGGCACGTCGGGTGTGCTGGAAGTGGTGCGCAGCGGTGTATCCGGTATTGCCCGGGGCGAGAAGGTGCTTAGCCTTTAACGATTTCAAACAGGGTTTGAACATTATGGCCCTCTGGGGTCATCACAAATAACAGAGGTTTCTCATGCAGGTTTATTACGATAAGGATTGCGATCTTTCCATCATCCAGGGCAAGAAAGTTGCCATCATCGGTTTCGGCTCCCAGGGCCACGCTCACGCGTGCAACCTGAAAGAGTCCGGCGTTGACGTGACCGTGGGTCTGCGCCCGGGTTCTTCTTCCATTGCCAAGGCAGAAGCCTATGGCCTGAAGACCAGCGACGTGCCCTCTGCCGTTGCTGCCGCTGACGTGGTCATGGTTCTGACTCCGGACGAGTACCAGGCTCAGCTGTACAAGGCGGAAATCGAGCCGAATCTGCAGCAGGGCGCCACTCTGGCATTCGCGCACGGTTTTGCCATCCACTACAATCAGATCGTTCCGCGCAAGGATCTGGATGTCATCATGATTGCTCCCAAGGCTCCGGGCCACACAGTGCGCACCGAGTTCGCTAACGGCGGTGGTATTCCTGACCTGATCGCCATCTTCCAGGACTCCTCCGGCAACGCCAAGAACCTGGCGCTGTCCTACGCCAGCGGTATCGGTGGCGGTCGTACCGGCATCATTGAAACCACGTTCAAGGATGAGACCGAAACCGATCTGTTTGGTGAGCAGGCCGTTCTTTGCGGTGGTACTGTGGAGCTGGTTAAAGCCGCGTTCGAAACGCTGGTGGAAGGCGGTTACGAGCCGGAAATGGCTTACTTCGAGTGTCTGCACGAGCTGAAGCTGATCGTCGACCTGATGTACGAAGGCGGTATCGCCAACATGAACTACTCCATCTCCAACAACGCGGAGTATGGCGAGTATGTGACTGGCCCGGAAATCATCAACGAGCAGTCCCGCGAAGCGATGCGCAACGCGCTGAAGCGTATCCAGAGCGGCGAGTACGCCAAGATGTTCATTTCTGAAGGCGCTCTGAACTACCCGTCCATGACGGCGCGTCGTCGCCAGAACGCTGCTCACGAAATCGAAGTGGTTGGTGAGAAGCTGCGCGGTATGATGCCGTGGATCTCCGCGAACAAGATCGTGGATAAGGACAAAAACTAAGCGGAATTCCGCCTGGTTTTGAAAAACGCGGCCCGGGTGGCCGCGTTTTTCGTATATACTCCGCCCAAACGCTTTCCGGAGTAATGGGAATGACTGAAGAAAGAAAAGCCGCCGACGGCAAGCAGAACCCGGACTTTGAGGTAGAGGCCGGGGAAGTGGTTGAAGAAGAGCTGGTGGAAGGTGCGCCGGTCCGCCGCAAAGGTATTTACCTGCTCCCCAATGCGCTTACAACGGCTTCGCTGTTTTCGGGTTTCTACGCCATAGTCTCTGCCGCAAACGGCGTGTTTGATAATGCCGCGATTGCCATTTTTGTATCCATGATCCTGGATGGTCTTGATGGCCGTGTTGCCCGGATGACCAATACCCAGAGCAAATTCGGTGAAGAATACGACAGCCTGGCCGACATGGTGGCCTTTGGCGTGGCCCCGGGACTTGTCGCTTTTTTCTGGTCGCTGAACGCCTTCGATAAGGTCGGTTGGGCCGTTACGTTCATATACGTGGCTGGCGCTGCGCTTCGTCTGGCGCGTTTCAACACCCAGATCGGTTCGGTCGACAAGAAGTTCTTTGTTGGTTTGCCCAGCCCGGCTGCCGCAGCGTGCGTTGCCGGCCTGGTCTGGTGCTTCCATCTCTTTGAACCCGCTGCCTGGCTCACGTTGCTGACAATGGTGGTGGTTGCAGGTACGGGCGTGCTGATGGTCAGCAACATCCTCTATCGCAGTTTCAAGGATCTGGATCTGCGTGGTCGGGTGCCTTTTGCTGCTATTCTGCTTGTGGTTCTGGTGTTTGTAGTGATCGCGCTGGATCCGGCTACCGTACTCTTTACCGGATTTCTGATATACGCGTTGTCCGGCCCTGTTCGTGCGCTGTTCCGTGGCAAGCCCCGGAAAGCTTCAGGGGCCGCTGACTGAGCTCTCGCTTCCCGGGCTTCCTCATCGAGGTCCGGGAATTTTAACCACAGTCTCCGGTCAACGCCCTAGCTGGCTGACGCCCTGACGGAGACTTTCCATGTTCATTAAGAAGCGCCCATCCTGGGCTTTGCCTCATTCTGAAGTTACCCCCGAATCTGTCTACCTCAACCGACGGCAATTCATGTCCGGCACTGTGGCCGTTGCCGCTGGCCTTTCAATGCCGGGTCTATTATCCGCTGCAGAGCTTCCGGTCCCTGGGGAAGCGCTGGACTACGTTGCAATGCCCGGTTTCTCAACCGATGAGAAAAAGACGCCTTTCGAGGATGTCACTCGCTATAACAACTTTTATGAATTTGGCACCGGCAAAGGGGATCCTGCCAGGTACGCCGATGAAATGAGCGTTGATCCCTGGTCCGTCGTGGTTGAGGGGGAGTGCGGGCGGCCCGGTGAGTATGCTCTGGAGGACCTGCTCAAGCCCCATGAATATCAGGAAAGGGTGTACCGACTTCGTTGTGTCGAGGCCTGGTCGATGGTGATCCCCTGGATCGGGATTCCACTGGCCGACATCATTAAACGGCTTGAACCCAACTCCCGCGCAAAGTACGTCTATTTCGAGACCCTGTATGATCCGGATCAGATGCGAGGGCAGCGCTCATTGTTCAGCACCATCGACTGGCCTTACCAGGAGGGGTTGAGAATGGATGAGGCCATGAACGAGTTAAGCTTCCTCGCGGTCGGGCTGTATGGCAAAACCATGCCCAACCAGAATGGCGCGCCTATCCGGCTGGTCGTGCCCTGGAAGTACGGTTTCAAGAGCATCAAGTCGATCGTCAAGATTCGCTTTCAGGAGGAGCGCCCCAAGACTACCTGGGAAATGCTTGCGCCCCAGGAGTATGGCTTCTATGCCAACGTGAACCCTGAAGTTGACCATCCGAGGTGGAGCCAGAAGCGGGAGCGCAGGCTGCCCTCTGGCTTGCTCTCTCCCAACTACATGGAAACCGTCAAGTTCAATGGTTATGGAGAACAGGTTGCCGATCTGTACAAGGGCATGGATTTGAGCAAGTTCTATTGATGAATGAGAAGCGTGTGCTGAACCAACCGGGGTTTGTGCTGGCGTTTCGCCTGCTGGTAGCGCTGCTCGCCAGCGTTCCCCTGTTGGTGCTGATTGCCAGCATTGCCAGCCAGTCCCTCGGCCCGGATCCCGGGCAAGAAGTAACAGAGTCGCTGGGCATCGCGGCATTTCAGTTATTGATTGCTACCTTATGCATGACACCGCTCAAGCGTTGGACAGGGTGGGGAGCGTGGATCCGGGTTCGCCGGATGCTTGGTCTGTTTGCGTTCTTTTATGCGGTGTTGCATGTATTGGCGTTTCTGCAGTTTATTCTTGGCTGGAGCGATCTATGGGCCACGTTCACCAAGCGGCCATATATCCTGGCGGGGGCGGTGTCTTTCCTTATGCTTGTGCCACTGGCGTTAACCTCAACAAAGGGGATGATGAGGCGGATGGGCCGGCAATGGAAAGCCTTGCATAAGCTGGTGTACCCGATTGCGATAGCGGCATGGGTTCATTTCATCTGGCAGTCCCGCAGTGACGTTGGAGAAATGGTGGTGTACGGCCTGATAATCGCAGTTCTGCTGGCGCTTCGTTGGAAATGGAGCGGGAGTCGCGCGCTGATTCCGTTTGTCAGAGGCTGATTTTGAGTAAAAAGAATACGATCTGATCACTGACTGATCAGGCGGATACGTGGAAACCGATACCGCTATAAATTAATTCAAAAACCTCGTTGACAGTTTTCCTGACGCCTGTAGAATGCGCACCACTTCTGAGGGACAAGCCACTCACAGCGGTTTTCCGAGCAGAAGTAACCGTTTGAAAGTACTGAAGAAAATGAGTTTTAAAATTCTTCGGATTAACGGTTGACAAGGCGGCGTTACGATGTAGAATACGCGGCCTTGATTGAGCAACAGCTCAAACGCTCTTTAAAAAGTTGACCAAGTAATTCGTGTGGGCGCTGGCCGAGG
>OJCB01000044.1_pt1 | contig 62236 bp, 60 predicted proteins | sample 1591501 | NCBI WGS metagenome assembly OJCB01 (sample SAMN05416813, study PRJEB24817) | seawater metagenome | isolation source: Sea water | place: Canada:Atlantic | collected 2013-07 | reverse complement strand
GAGAAGGCCTTATAAAAGCATTTTTATCATTTACCAATTCTTCCATTCTAGTTTTATCACCTAGAATACTACCCTTGTTAATAGAACTGCTAGGATCTACAGCTAATACGGCTACTTTTTTATGATTGCTTGTTAATTGCTTGCCAAATGCCTCTATGAAGGTGCTCTTCCCAACACCAGGAACACCTGTAATACCAATTCTAATTGATTTATTGGCGAAAGGAAGACATTGTTCTAAAATAGTATTCGCTTTTTCTTGATGTTTTTTATTTGTGCTCTCTATTAGTGTAATAGCTCTACTTAAATAACTAATGTTTCCAGCTAAAATCTCAGTAACAAATTTTTTAATAGAAGGAATTTTACTTCTATTTGATTTAATTATTTTCGCTGAAGATTTACTGGTAGTTTCTTGTTGAGAAACACCCTCTTTATGAAATAACGCTGAAGTCTGCTTTTTAGCCATATGTGGATGACGTAATTATTACGTAAATTTATAAATAATAATGATGCAAACTGCATCAATGTAAAAAAGCATCTTTTTATTTCATTGGCACTACTGTCTTTGAAATAAAAAGACAACAATTAACCGCTAAATTTCTATGACACTTCTATTTCTGTATTCTTTATAAAGTACCTATCTTTATCCCTTAAAAACTCTACTTTTTATGGAACTCTATAAAGAGAATCAATTAAAAATATACAATTCGCTTTCTAAAACTAAAGAAGCTTTTAAACCTGTTCATGACGGTCATATTGGAATGTATGTTTGTGGTCCAACGGTTTATAGTAATGCGCATCTTGGAAATGTAAGAACATTTATGTTTTTTGACGTAGCATTTCGTTATTTTTTACACCTAGGTTATAAAGTACGTTATGTTAGAAATATTACCGATGCTGGTCATTTAGAAAATGATGCAGACGAAGGTGAGGATAGAATTGCTAAAAGAGCACGTTTGGAAGAAATAGAACCCATGGAGGTTGTACAACGTTATACTGTTGATTTTCATGATGTATTAAAAAAATACAATTTTCTTCCACCTAGTATAGAACCTACAGCTACAGGTCATATTGTAGAACAAATAGAAATGATTAAAGAGATTATAGATAAAGGTCTAGGGTATGAAATTAATGGCTCTGTATATTTTGATGTGGTAGCTTATAATAAAAATAATCATTACGGAATTTTATCGGGAAGAAAAATAGAAGATGCCATTCATAATACTAGAACTTTGGATGGGCAATCCGATAAAAAAAACCCTCAAGATTTTGCATTATGGAAAAAAGCAGATGAACAACACATTATGCGTTGGCCATCTCCTTGGTCTGATGGTTTTCCAGGATGGCATTTAGAATGTTCTGTGATGAGTTCTAAATATTTAGGATCAAAGTTTGATATTCATGGCGGTGGTATGGATTTAAAATTTCCACACCATGAGTGCGAAATTGCACAATCTAAAACATGTTCTGGACATGATCCTGTAAACTATTGGATGCATACCAATATGTTATTGCTTAATGGTCAAAAAATGGCAAAATCTACAGGGAATTTTATTCTTCCAGATGAAATTTTAACAGGAGACAATAAGATTTTAAGTAAAGCATTTTCTGCAAGCGTTGTTCGTTTATTTAATATGCAAGCAAATTATAGGAGTATTTTAGATTTCTCTAGTGATGCTTTGGAAGCTTCAGAAAAAGGATATCTAAAATTAATGGAGGCTATAAGCAGTCTAGCCAATTTATCTACTCAAAATTCTTCTTCAATAAATATTTCTGAATGGAAACGGAAATGCTATGCTGCAATGAATGATGATTTTAATACACCTGTATTGATATCTCATCTTTTTGAAGGTGTAAAATTTATTAACCAAATTAAAGAAGATAAAGCATCAATAACAGCGGAGGATCTTGTGATTTTTGCAACAACAATGAATGCTTTTGTTTTTGACGTGCTAGGTTTACTAAATGATGTAAAAGAACAAAGTTCAGATAAAATTGATGGAGTAGTAGCACTATTAATAAAGTTAAGAAAAGAAGCAAGAGAAAATAAAGAATGGGACTTGTCTGATCAAATAAGAGATGAATTATTAGCTATAGGAATTCAGCTTAAAGACGGGAGAGAAGGAACTACATATTCAATGAGTTAATTTTTATTGAGTTAATATTTAATGAATAAAATAACAGTAGTTTAAAAAACAAATAAACCATTTTTTTTAAAGATGATATTATATAAAAAACAAACAGAATCTTGAGTTTTAAAAGTATTCTAACATATCCATTGGTATTATTAGTTAAGTTTTATCAGATAGCTATTTCACCATATACGCCATCCACTTGTAGGTATGAGCCTAGTTGTTCACAGTATACATTAGAGGCACTAAAAAAAAGAGGTCCGTTTGTTGGAAGTTGGTTATCTTTAAAACGAATTTTTAGTTGCAATCCTTGGGGTGGGAGTGGTTATGATCCAGTTCCAGACAAAAATAATAAAGTATAAATTTTCTAAATTTAATTTTAGAAACTCATTAAACAACAATTAAATATGAATTTTTTATCCATTACTTGGGATCCATCATTAGGAATAGACTTAGGTTTTTTTACCATACGTTGGTATAGTTTAATGTTTGTAGCTGCCTTCATTTTGGGCTTGCGTTTGATGAAGAAAATTTATGTAGAAGAAAAGATTCCTCTAGAAAAACTAGATACACTTTTCATGTATACATTTATTTCTATGCTTGTAGGAATGAGATTAGGAGAAGTATTTTTTTATAGCTGGGATTATTATAAAAACAATCTTCTTGAAATTATTTTACCAATTAAAAGAGCTGCTGGAGAATCGGCAATATTTGGCTTAATAGAGGGTTGGAAATTTACTGGTTATACAGGTTTTGCTAGCCATGGTGCAGCTATCGCTATTATTGTTACCATGTACTGGTACAGTAGAAAACATTTGAATAAACCATTGCTTTTTATCTTAGATAGAATGGCAATAGTTTCTGCCTTAGGAGCTGCTTTTGTGAGACTTGGAAATTTTTTCAATTCAGAAATTTATGGGAAACCAACTGGATCTAATTTTGGTGTTGTTTTTAAATCTTCTGATGCTGAAATGTTGCCTAGACATCCAACACAATTATATGAAGCTTTGTGCTATTTAATTTTATTTTTTGTGTTGTGGAAATTTTATTGGAAAACAGATAAAAAACAAAAAACAGGATTTTTGTTTGGTGTTTTTATGATTGGTTTATGGTCTGCTAGGTTTTTTATAGAATTTTTTAAAGAAGCCCAAGTTGATGGAAGAGAAGACTGGATCCTAAATTCTTTAAATACTGGACAAGTACTAAGTATTCCTCTAATTTTAATAGGATTATGGCTCGTTTTTAGAAATAATAACTAGACTTTTTAGTACCCATATTAACTAAATTAAAAACAGTTCCTATAAAATAACTAAAACGAGCAATTCTTCTATTATTTGTTTTCTTTCTTTTTAAATCTGATCGTTGCATTAATTGAGTTAATAAAGATATTTTCATAAATGGACTAATTCTAAATGCAGTTTCTTCACTAAAAGACCAGTTATAATATTTGTCTACTGAATTATTTCTATTTCTGTGTAACATCCCATAACCAACTATTGGTGTAAATTCAAACCTATTTAAAAAATTGTTTCTTAAATTTATGGTATTAAAAGTATGTCCAACAGATAAAGAATATCGTTTAAATGTAGAAGCAAGATTTGCCTGTTCATAATTAAAAAAATACACAAAATAGCCAATTTTATTCTGTTTCCCTTCTACCTTAAAACGAAGTATTGCATCCATCGTTCCTGGGCCATTTCCTCTATGATCTCCTAAAAACATTAACCTAGCATCTTGAAATATTCCTAAGCTAACTTTTTCTTGTGATAAACTATTACTAGTAATTAATAAAAGTAATGTAAGTGTTATGAACCTCATAATTAATATAATTAAGTGTTAAACTATTATTATATCTTATTTTATTGGTAGGGTTTAACGGAGGTAAAAAATTTATAATTTATTTAGATTAGGAGGTAACTAAACTAAAATAATAATGAGCATAAAATCTCATAAATTATTAAAAAAAATACTTCTTAAGGGTAAGGGGTTATAAAAACAAACTAGGGAAGTTTATTCATTATTTAATAAGAAACTTTCATTTCTTAAACTTTTTTATTTTTTCTGGGAGAAAATTAATAGTTAATAACAAAGAATGTTATCTAACTAACATATATTAACATGTGTTTAGTAAAAATACAATTTTTTTTTGATAGATTATCTTTTTTATGAATCTTTTTATTAAATAAGTTATTCTTTAGGATACTAAATAAGTTGAAAGACTTTATTATTTAGGATATTCAAAAAAAAAGTCCAATCAATTAAGATCAGACTTATAATATTTAATAGAGTTAATTAGTAATTATTATCCCTTAATTTTATTCTTAAACTTACTAAACTTAGATGCTTGTTTTTTAGGCCAGTTATTATTAGATGTATCTACATCTGCAGTTTCTTGATCTGGATCTAATGAAATGTTTACTATTTCTTTATCGGAATTAATAACCTTTGTAATTTGAGCATCATTATATCTCCAAATTTGAGCAGGATATGTTTTTCTAGCCTTAGTTCCGTCTTTATAGGTAAATTCTACTATTATTGGCATAACAAGCCCTCCAGGTTTGTCAAATGTAACCTCATAGAAAAATTTAGAACTTGCTTTTTTCGCATTACTATCGCTAAACAATAGTCCATCAGATAGGTCTTCTATAAATTTTACATTTTCTTGATCTCCTTTTTCAGCATAGAATTTCTTTACGTTTTTAATTCCAATATCAGTTACATCTGTTGTATAGAACCAACCTCTCCAAAACCAATCTAAATCAATCCCAGATGCGTCTTCCATTGTTCTAAAAAAATCTGCAGGTGTTGGGTGTTTAAACATCCAACGTTGTGCATAGGTTTTAAAAGCATGATCAAATAATTCTTTTCCCATGATAGTTTCTCGTAAAATCCATAAAGCTGTTGCAGGTTTTCCATATGCATTATTTCCAAAACTATAAACATTGTCTCCTTTAGACATAATTGGAGCTATTTGAGATTGATCTCCATTCATATAATTAACAATGTTTTTTGGAAGACCTCTTCTCATTGGAAAATCTTTATCATATTCTAATTCTGCTAACATTTCTAAATATGAATTTAATCCCTCATCCATCCATGTCCATTGTCGTTCATCTGAGTTTATAATCATTGGAAAAAAGTTATGACCTACTTCATGTATAGTTACTCTAATCATTCTGTATTTCATCCTATCAGAATAACCTCCGTCTGCTAAATCTGGTCTTCCTGGATTGAAAGCCATTTGTGGATATTCCATTCCCATTTGCCCATCAACAGAAACTGCTTTGTGATATGGATAATCAAATGTATATTTAGAATATGTTTTTAAAGTCTGTACAGTAGCCAAAGTAGAATGGTCTCCATAAAGAGGATTGGCTTCCTTTGAATACAAAGAATAGGCCATTACAGATTTTCCGTTAATATCTACTGCCATTCCATCCCAAATAAATTTTCTAGAACTAGCAAAAGCATAATCTCTTACATTTTCTGCATAAAATTTCCAAGTTTTGGTTTTCTTAGATCTATTCTTTTCCGCATTAATAGCTTCATCTTGCGTATGAATTAATACTGGCTTGTCATAAGTTTTCTTGGCCTCTGCCAAACGCATCTGCTGTTTTTTAGTCAATACTTCCTTTTCGTTTTGTAAAACACCAGTTGCTTGCATTACATGATCTGCAGGTACAGTGATATCTACAGTATAATCTCCAAATTCTAAAGCAAATTCACTTCGTCCCCAGAATTGGTCATTTTGCCAACCTTCAACATTATCATACACACAAAGTCTAGGAAAAAACTGAGCAATGACATAGTTGTTATTTCCATCTTCTGGAAAATGTTCAAAACCAGATCTACCTCTATTTTTTCTATGATTATTAATTCTATACCACCAACTTATATTAAATACAAATGTTTCACCAGAAGCTAGTGGCTCAGGTAAATTAATTCTCATCATGGTTTGATTAATGGTGTATGATAAATCACTACCATCAGAATTGGTAACACTCATAATATGATGACCACCATCAAAAGGTTTATCTTCATAAGCACTTTCAAACCTAGTTTTACTTGTTTCTGTGGGTATTTTAGAGGGGGTAATATCTGGAGTTTTAGAATCTGCTGCTCGCATATTTTGATCTAATTGTAACCATAAATAAGGCAATGTGTCTTCAGAGTTATTATGGTAGGTAATTTTTTCAGAACCAGAAATTCTTTCTTTTGCATCATCTAAGACGATATCCATAACATAATCAACTTTTTGTTGAGTATATTTTACACCAGGTGCCCCAGAGGCTGTGTGTTGATTGTTTGGTGTTGCCAATACATCTTTCAGTTGTCTAAATTTATTCTGATTTGTATGACCTTTTTGTGTTTTTGTAGGACTATCTTGTGCATGAATAATAGCTGACACAAACAGCATTGAAAGTATAAGAGACGTTAATTTCCTCATATAGTATTAAATTTAATTTATAAAAAACGGTTAAATTAGTGATAATGATTAAGATTGTTAGGTTAATTCTAAAAATTCAGTAAACTTTGTATTAAAAAGCCCAACAGAGATTTTCAGTTGGGCTTTTTTATTTTTTGTGAGAATTATTTTTGGATAGACTATCCTTTCATTTTCTGTTTAAACTTATCGAACTTAGAATCGTCTTTTTTAGGCCAACTATTGTTTGAAGTATCAATATCTGCAGTTTCTAAATCTGGATCTAAGGTAATTTTTTTAATTGCTTTTGTAGTTCTAAAAACTTTAGAAACCTCTTCATCGTTTTTCATCCAAATTTGTGCAGGATATGTATGCCTTTCTTTACTACCATCTGCATATTCTAGTTCTACAATAATTGGCATTACAAGACCACCTGGTTTTTCAAATGTAACCTGATAGAAGAAATTAGGAGCTTCTTTTAGAGTAGCTCTTTGTTCTTCAGTCATTGTAGCCATATGATTCTTGATAACATCTATTTCTAATGCTTTTTTAGAATCTACAGGAACACCCTCTTTCTCTTGCTCAAAGAAAACGAGTTTACCTTCATAATCGGCCAAATTCATATTGTATCTTTTTGCCAATTGTTTTGCAGCCTCAGTAGGTTGGTCTGTCAAGTAGAATTTTTTTACATCTTTAACACCAATATCATTATAGTCTGTTGTATAAAACCATCCTCTCCAAAACCAATCTAAGTCCATTGCAGACGCGTCTTCCATGGTTCTAAAAAAATCTGCAGGACTAGGGTGTTTAAACATCCAACGTTTAGAATATGTTCTAAAAGCATAATCAAATAATTCTGGTCCCATAATAGTTTGACGAAGCATGTATAATCCTGCTGCAGGTTTGGTATACGCATTAGGTCCGAAATTTTTAACGTAATCTCCTTGAGACATGATAGGAGAGAGGTTGTCTTGATCCATACTCATGTATCTTACAATATCTTTTGGTAGGTTTCCTGTGAAAAAATTAGGATCATAATCTAATTCAGATAATATTTCAACAAAAGAATTAATTCCTTCGTCCATCCAAGTCCATTGACGTTCATCAGAATTTACAATCATAGGGAAAAAATTATGTCCTACTTCATGAGTAATCACACCAATCATTCCTCTTTTGGTTCTTTCTGAGTAAGTACCATCTGGTTGTGGTCTTCCGTAATTAAAACAAATCATTGGATACTCCATACCTTGTCTATCTGCATGTACAGAGATTGCTTTGCTATATGGGTAATCAAATGTCATTTTAGAATACTCTTCTAAGGTATTGGCAACTACCCTAGTGGAGTGTTCTTCCCATAAAGGATTTCCTTCTTTTGGATACAAAGAAACAGCCATAACAGTTTTTCCATTGATATTAACAGCCATGGCATCCCAAATGTATTTTCTTGAAGATGCAAAGGCAAAATCTCTTACATTTTTTGCGTTAAAATGCCAAGTTTTAGATTTTTTAGATTTTAATTTTTCAGCTTTTTCAGCTTCTTCTTGAGTTACAATAAAAACAGGGTCTTTAAAAGAAGTTCTAGCTTTTTCGAAACGGACTCTTTGTTCTTTTGTGAGTACTTTCTTTTCGTTTAGTAATTCTCCAGTAGCATCAACAATATGATCTGCTGGTACAGTTATTTTTACATCGTAATCTCCAAACTCTAAGGCCCATTCGCTTCGTCCCCAAAATTGCATATTTTGCCATCCTTCAACATTATCATACACTGCTAAACGAGGAAAAAATTGAGCAATAGTGAAATTTTTGTTACCATCAGGAAACAGCTCAAATCCAGACCTTCCTCCATCGGTAACAGAGTTATTTATTAAATAATTCCAGCGTATGCTAAACTCAAAGGTGTTTCCTGGGGCTAGAGGCTGTGGAAGATTAATTCTCATCATAGTTCTATTCACTGTATATGATAGAGAACCACCTGTTGAATTGTTAACTTCTTTAATTTTAAAACCAAAATCGGCTGGTTTAGTTAAATTATTTTTAGTAAAAGTCACTGGACCATTAAAAGCGGTATTTCCTAAATCTTCTGATTTTGCTAGAGGAGTTTTTGAATCTGGAGCTCTCATATTTTGGTCTAATTGAACCCATAAATATTCTAGATAATCTTTAGAGTTATTATGATAGGTTATAGATTCGTTCCCAGTAAGAAGATTTTTATCTTCATCTACGACTATATCCATTACATAGTCAACTTTTTGTTGTGTGTATTCATAGCCCGGAGCTCCTGAAGCAGTTCTTCTGTTGTTAGGAGTAGGAAGTACGTCTTTTAGTTGTCTAAACTTGTTCTGATCTGTATGTCCTTTTTGTAGTTTTTTTGGTGCATCTTGGGCCATTAAAGCAGTTGCAATAAATAAAAAACTAAAAGCTAAAGAAGCTAATTTTTTCATATGTTTTAGGTTTGTTTAAATTTTTGATGAAATTAAGAAATAGAGCTAGAAAACTAAAGAAAAATTAAAAATTTAACAAAGCTTTATTACTATTCTTTGATAAAATTTTGCTCTGTCTTTTAGAACCATTTTTAAACTTTACAACGTTTTGTTGTTGTTCAAAATAGGTTAAAAGGATAGTGTTGAATACTTCTAAAGATGTAGGGTTTTCTTTTACTGCAATTTCTAGGTAAAAATAAACCAAGTCTCCTTCGTATTCTTTACCAATATAAGTATGTTTAACGAGCTCATTATTAATGGTAAAGGTTAAATTTTTAGTTAGATAGTTGTTAAAATAAATATCAACATCTTTTAATTCCTCTTTGGTTGTAAGATTTAAATTAACAGCATACTCTTTATTAATAGCAAGCTCTATATCATCCATAAAAACATTAATGATAACCTCTAAACTCTTTTGACTTTTATTGTACTCAATTTGTGTTAAACTTAGGTAGTATTTATGAGTTGTGAAAGCTAGCGAGATTAGTAAAAAGAAGGATGCTATTTTCTTTGCTAATGACATAAAGATTTATAGAATTAAATTATTCTTCATTTTTGTTTAAAAGCAATAAATAAGAGATGCTCTCTTTTTTTAACACATTAATTAATTCTATTTTTCTGTTTTGCTTAAATAAATCTTCTATTCCTAAAGGGTTGCAATATTCTAAAAAATTGTAATAATTATCTGTAGGTATTTTTAAATCATTTTCAAAAAAAGGTTCACCAAATTCACTTAATAACATAGCAGGAAAATTTGTTCTAAATTCAATATCTTTTCTTAATGCCCATAACCTTTCTGAGTATTTAAAAGGAATGCTAACTCCTCCACCAGCTCCAGCAAACATTGCTGTTGGATCTACGTTATTTGTTGGAGGTCTTACCCTTTGGTCTATGTAATCTCCATTGTAAATAGCCTTCATATTTGCATTAGAGAAATCCATTGTTCTTTTTAGAGCTTCGGCTTTTCTATCTTCAGGTGTTTTCTTTAAGTCTAGAGATAAAAAACCATCTAAATCATTTCTTTTCAGCACTACCTCGTCTAATTCATAGGTAGAACTGATCATAAAAACATCTAAAACTTCAGATCTGTATACAAAATTATTTACAATACGATAGATGGTTTTGTGTTGTACAGAGGAGAATTGTAGGGTATCACCAACAGAAACTATTATTTTATAATCTCCAAAATCATTTGAAAAAGTTCCTTTGTTTGTTTTTAAATTTATGATGTTCGCATTTTTTACAACACTAGAAGAATCTTTCAACTTACCATAAAGCCAGAAATTATCTTTTTGTGCCAGTAGGGTAGATGAAGTTGTAAGTAAAAGTAAAAGCACTATTTTTTTCATCAGGCTATTTTTTATTTCACTATAAAAATACAACATAGTGTTTAGTATTTTTAAGTTAAAGCTACTTTTCTTTGGACTCTTTAATAAACAAGCTACTTTTATCTTCTAAGAGTTTTATAAGCTGAAGCTCTTTTCCTTGCTCATACAATTCTTTGATATTAAATTGCTTACAATAATCTATAAAGAGAGTAATTTTATCTTTAGGAATTTTCAGATCTTCAAAAAAATCATTTTCAAAATCAATTAAAATACTGTTTGTTGAAAAAGTACTTGATGTAATTTTTTTAAGTCTATTTTTCTTTTTATTCCTAGAACGCAAACCAATTGCACCACCAATACCTTCAAAAGACTTTGTAGGATCTGCATTCTTAGCACTCGTTTTTGCTAATTTTTTTACCATAGATTCTTGAATATCAAAACCTTGTTGGGGTTTATTAGAAAATTCAACAATCAGTTCATTCATACCTCTTGCTATAGCAGCTATAGAATCTTTTGGCACTTTTTTTCGGTCTGTGTATAGGATGCCAGTTAAATCGTGTTTTTTCAGAACAATCTCATCCAAAACATAGCTATTTCTTTTAAGTACAAGATGTAACTTTTTTCCAAAAACAATTTGATCTGTAATAACTTTTCTAACTGTTTCGTATTGTACAGAGGTAAATTCTATGGTATCTCCTAATGAAGCAATGATTCGGTATTGTCCATAATCGTTAGAAAATGTTCCTTGTTGTCTATTTAGGTTTACAACATGTACATCTTTAATTAGAGTTATAGAATCTCTTAACATACCATGTAAATAAAAGCTTCTACTTTGTGCATCAATAAATTGAAAAGAAATTAGCAATAATAAAAATAGAAGTAGTTTTTTTTTCAATGTAAGTTTATTATTAATCTGTTTTTTCACAAAGTAAATATTCATTTATATAATAGCCTATTAGTATTTCAATAAAGTTTTGTTAATTATCAATAGCATTGTGTATTTTTGAATATATGAAAAAACTTCTTATAGCTAGTACCTCTACAATTTACGGTAGTGGTTTTTTAGAGTATTTATTACCAACACTTACTTCTTTTTTTAAAGGAGTCTCTACAATAATTTTTATTCCTTATGCCAGACCTGGCGGAATTTCTTATGATGATTATACACAAAAGACCGCCCTTGTTTTTAAAAAAATTGGAATTCAAGTTCTGGGAATTCACGAATTTGAGAATTCTACTCAAGCAATTAAGAATGCTGAGGGAATTTTTACTGGTGGAGGAAATACATTTGAATTAGTGCACCAGCTATACAAAGAAAATCTTTGGCAAATTCTTTCGGAGGTTTTAGAGAACGGAACACCTTATCTAGGTACTAGTGCCGGAAGTAATATCTGTGGTATATCTATGATGAATACCAATGATATGCCCATAGTATACCCACAAAGCTTTACCACTCTAGGAATCATTCCTTTTAATATAAATGCTCATTATTTAGACCCAATTGCTACTTCTAACCATATGGGAGAAACTAGAGAAACAAGAATTAAAGAATACCATTCATATAATAAAACACCAGTTATAGGACTTCGCGAGGGGAGTTGGTTAGAGGTAATTGACACAAAAATTACTTTAAAAGGCACCCTTTCTGCTAGATGGTTTGAAAAAGATAAAACACCAGTTGAACTACCAACTAATACCGTCTTGAAACACTAAGAACTAATAGGTTACATAATCTATAATCTCCAGACCATAGCCAATCATACCCACACGTTTTGTTTGTTGTGTATTTGTCATTAATTGAATCTTACTAATCTTTAAATCATGTAAAATTTGAGCACCAATTCCAAAATCTTTATTATCCATAGCCATTACAGGAGCCTTCATAACACCATTAGCTTGATTTTCTTTTAAAACATGTAAACGGTTTAATAAGTTTTGAGCCTGGTTTTGTTGATTAATAAATAAAATAGCTCCCTTTCCATTTTCATTAATGGCTTGAAACATTTGATCTAGTTTTTTATCAGCATTGTTGGTAAGTGTTCCCAAAATATCATTATTTACTAGGGTAGAATTAACTCTTGTTAACACTGCTTCATCTGATGTCCAAACACCTTTAGTTAATGCTATATGAACTTGATTATTGGTGGTTTGTTGGTAAGCTCTTAATCTAAAATCTCCAAACCTTGTTAGAATAGTATAATCTTCTTTTTTTTCAATTAAAGAATCATGCTCCATTCTGTAAGCGACTAAGTCTTCAATAGAAACAATTTTAATATTAAACTTCTTTGCAACAACTATTAATTGAGGAAGACGAGCCATGGTACCATCTTCGTTCATGATCTCAACAATTAATCCTGCAGGTTGTAAGTTAGCCAAACGGGCAAAGTCTATTGCAGCTTCTGTGTGTCCTGTTCTTCTTAAAACCCCACCTTCTTTTGCTTTCAAAGGAAAAATATGGCCTGGTCTTGCCAAGTCAAATGGTTTTGTGTTTTTATCGATTAAAGCTTTTACTGTTGTTGCTCTATCTGATGCAGAAATACCAGTAGTAACTCCTTTGCCACGCAAATCTACCGAAACAGTAAAAGCAGTTTCCATAGGGTCTGTATTGTTATGAACCATCATTCCTAATTCTAACTCTTTACAGCGTTTCTCTGTTAATGGAGCGCAAATTAATCCACGACCGTGAGTGGCCATAAAGTTTATCATCTCTGGAGTTACCATTTCTGCGGCAGCTAAAAAATCTCCTTCATTTTCTCTATTCTCATCATCAACAACAATAATAATTTTTCCGTCTTTAATATCCTGAATAGCTTCCTTTATAGTATTCAATTCAATTTTTTTATGGTTGGTATTTATAGAATTCATTTGGTTTATTTATTCAGAAGGTTTAGACTTTTTAACGAGTCTGGTTAATGGTTGCAAAAATACATCAATATTAAATAATCCCATTCCTTTTGATGCTCTTCTTGTTAAGAAAAAAGCAAAAGGAACCATTACAATTGTAGAAACCCAGGAGCCTACAATTGCAGAAAGAGAACTTTCTTCTGCCAAGTTTCTTCCAAAGGTATTTGCGAAGAAATAAATGACGTAGATGCTAATAGCTAAAATCATAGGCAATCCAAAACCTCCTTTTCTTATGATAGATCCCAAAGGAGCTCCAATAAAAAATAAGATGAGGCAAGAAAGTGAGAAAGCAATTCTATTGTGAAATTCAATGTCATAAAGATTTAATTTCTTCCTTTTCCATTGAATATTCTTAGTGTCTGTTTTTATATTTTTTGCAGTTGTTTTTACATTATTAATTGCAGCATTAAGAACATCTATCTTTCCTCTTAAATCATAATTATCTAAAATTATAGGTGTAAACTGTTTTGTATCTACAGAATCATTTTGTTGATAAAGCTCGTTAGCATATACTTTTACATAGATGCTATTAGATTTAGATGTTAGGTATTCATCATAAGATATTTTCATGGTAGGGATCGTATCTTTTAGTTGACCTAAACTAAGCATATTATAACTCTTGGTATATTTTTCTTCTTCTAAATCATCATCTGTAAACTTAGAAATATCTATATTGAATGCATATTCTTTAAAATTAGCATTAGATGCGGGCATTTTACTCATGTTATTTATACTCCGTCTTTTTGGGATAAATTCTTCATGATAATAACCATTGTGTAAGACAAGAGTCATGTATTTGCTTCCTTCTTCGCTAATAATTTTACCTGTCTCTGCAGTAATAATTTTCTTATTTCCTTTATTAGAGGATAAATCATAGATAAGAACTTTCTTTAGTAAATTTTGTTCATCTCCATATTTTTCATCAAATTTTATTTGATAATTAGGAATTTCTGTATTAAAACTTCCAGGCACCAATGCCAAGGCAGGTGTTTTCTTTTTAATATTATTGGTTAGGTTTTTCTGTTTTAAAGTAGCATAAGGAAACACGTAGTTAAGTGATAAAAAATTTAAAACACTGATAAAAAATGTCAATAATATTAAAGGTCTTATTAATCTCATTAAAGAAATACTAGCAGATTTAACCGCTGCAAACTCATAGTTTTCAGATAGGTTACCCATTGCCATAATAGAAGATAATAATACTGCTATTGGCAATGCTTGAGAAGAAACAACTAAGGCTGTATAATAGAGAAATTTAAAAATAAAAAACAAGCCTATTCCTTTTCCAGCAATACTTTCAAAAGCCATCCAAAGTGCTTGCATTACCAGCACAAAAAGAATGATTAAAAAAGTTGCAAAGAATGGAACTAAAAAAGATTTTATAATATATCGATCTAATATTTTCATCTAATCAATTAAATAATCTAGTTTTTCATAACTTATTTTATCAAACTGAAATAATTTATCAGAGATGTTTTGATTGCTTTTAAACTGATTAATAGTTAAGATTGTTTTAGTGCCATTTGCACCAAACTGAATTAATTGATAGATGTGAGTTGTTTTTAAATCTATTCCAAGATTAACTTTTACAATCTCTGAATCTGTATCTATAGGTGTGAGTTCTATAAATTGAATTTTATGCCCTTTTATGTTAGCTATATTACTCATAGCATAATTATATCCTTCTTCATAAAAAGTAAGTAATTTGGAAGGATAAATAAAACCATCATCTTCATTTAAATCTTGATCATTGATGGTGATTTCTTTTTCATCATGGTTAATAACATATAGTTTAACTCCATCAAAAATAAAGGTGTTTCCTAGGTAGTCTAGATTGTACTTTTCTCCTTGAAGAGTTATTGCACCCTTGGTTGGTAACTCATCATCTTCGTTAATTCCAGCCTCTTCATTACTAAGAGAAGCACTGAAACTTAATTGCATATTATTGTATGCTTTCATTTTTGATGAGACATCGTCTAATAGTTTTTTTGCTAATTCTGTTTGTTGAGAAATAGCTGAGCTACTCAATAAAAAAGCAATTACAAGCAATCCTATTTTCTTCATCTTATCCACTTTTTTCATTTTCTAATAATTGTTCTAAACCAACTAAATCTTGAACTAATACCTGTCTGGCTTTGCTACCTTCAAAATGCCCAACAATCCCAGCAGCTTCTAACTGATCAATTAATCGTCCAGCTCTATTGTATCCTAATTTTAATTTTCTTTGTAATAACGAAGCCGATCCTTGTTGCGCTATTACAATAATTTCAGCTGCTTCTTTAAATAGCTTATCTCTATCTGCAATGTCTACATCAAGACTTGTGCCACCTTCTTCACCTAAATACTCTGGAAGTAAATGAGCATCAGGATAAGCCCTTTGTGAACCAATAAAATCAGTAATCTTTGCCACCTCTGGTGTGTCTATAAAAGCACATTGAATTCTTTCTATTTCATTTCCGGCAGTGTAGAGTAAATCTCCACGACCAATTAATTGATCTGCTCCACCAGCGTCTAAAATAGTTCTAGAATCTATTTTTGATGTTACCCTAAATGCAATTCTAGCAGGGAAGTTTGCTTTAATAATTCCAGTAATAACATTCACAGAAGGTCTTTGAGTTGCTACTATTAAATGTATACCAATGGCTCTTGCTAATTGCGCTAATCTTGCAATTGGAGTTTCTACCTCTTTACCGGCAGTCATAATTAAATCTGCAAATTCATCAATTACTAAAACAATATAGGGTAAGAATTGATGTCCATCATTCGGGTTTAACTTTCGAGCTTTAAATTTAGTATTGTATTCTTTTATATTTCTAACCATTGCAGATTTAAGCAAGTCATAACGGTTGTCCATTTCTATGCACAAAGAATTTAATGTATGAACTACTTTGGTAGTGTCTGTTATTATTGCTTCATCTGTGTCGGGTAATTTTGCTAAATAATGACGTTCAATTTTATTGAATAAAGTTAATTCTACTTTTTTAGGATCTACCAATACAAATTTAACTTCGGCTGGATGTTTTCTATAAAGGAGTGATGTTAATACTGCATTTAAACCTACAGATTTTCCTTGTCCAGTAGCACCAGCCATTAACAGGTGAGGCATTTTAGCTAAATCAACAACAAATGTTTCGTTAGAAATTGTTTTTCCTAAGGCTATAGGCAGCTCCATAGTTGATTCTTGAAACTTCTTAGAAGCAATCACAGAATGCATAGATACAATTGTAGATTTTTTATTAGGAACCTCTATACCTATTGTACCTTTTCCAGGAATTGGTGCAATAATTCGAATTCCTAAAGCAGATAGAGATAAGGCTATATCATCCTCTAAATTTTTAATTTTGGAAATTCTAATACCAGCTTCAGGAACTATTTCATACAAGGTAATTGTGGGTCCTACGGTAGCTTTAATTTGAGCAATTCCAATTTTATAATTTTTTAGTGTTTCTACGATCTTATTTTTATTAAGCTCTAACTCTTCAGGATCTATAGAAATACTTTCGTTGTATAGTTTTAATAAGTTTAGTGTGGGAAATTTAAAGTTTCCTAACTCTAATGTTGGATCAAATTCACCAAAATCTTCTACTAGTTTTTTAGATAAGTTTTCTGTTACATTTTCTTCTTCTGTTATTTCCTCAACATCAATTTTTACAGTATCATTTTCTTTTTCCCTAATAATTAAACTAGGTTCTTCTATACTTGAGACAATGTCTTTATCAGATGTTAATACCTCTGAATGTTTTTGAATAGTTGGTTGTAAATTCTCTACAGACAGTTCAAATTCAGACTTTTCATCTACAACTGGTACTGAATTTTCTTGCGCTATTTCTGAGCTGAAAACAGTTGATGGCTCTGGAACTTCTGTTTTGGTTGATCTAAACTTTTTTATAACTAATTCAGGAGTAATTTTAAATCTAATGGTTATGTACGCTATCAACAAAAAGATTAAACTAATTCCCAAGCCTGTTCTTCCAATAAATAGCTGAACATATTCATTTATTTCATATCCTATTACTCCAGACAATAGAGTGGCTGATTTATCTATAAAGCCGAGTGAGACAGAAATCCAAATCATAGATAAAATACCCCAATTATAAGAGATAATTATCTTAGAAAGTTTGGTTCTAAACAGCCAATAAATACCTGATAAAAATAAAAGGTAAGGAATTACAAAAGCCCCTAATCCTAGGCCTTTGTATATGAAAAAATTACTCAAATTTGCTCCAACTTTGCCAAGAAGATTTTTTCCTTGTACTGCTGTATTTGAAAATTCATTAAGGATGCTTTGATCTTCTTGCCAACTAAAGAAAAAAGAAATAAATGCCACAAAAAGAAACAAAGAAAAAAACAATAAAAAAGAGCCAATGACTGTTTGTATTTGTCTGCTTTTAAAAAAAATTACTATAGGATTAGACCCTAGCGATTTTGTTTTTGTAGCATTTTTAGTCTTTTTGGCCATAAAAAATAAGAATATTTAAAAAGTAAATATAAGTATTTACTTAGAAAAGCAATGTTATTTTAGGAATGTATATAATCCCAGCTATAATTAAAGAAATGATGGCAGCGATCCCAGAAGAACCAGCAGATACATCTTTAATAAAACCAATTTTTTTGTGATAATCTGGATGCACAAAGTCAGCTAATTTTTCAATGCCTGTATTTAAAGATTCGGCAACAAGAACCAAACCAATAGCCAATGTTTGCATAAGCCATTCATTGGTGTTAATTTGAAAATAAAACCCAGCTATTGAAATTAATAGTATAATAAATAACTGGGCTTTAATACTACTTTCTGTAGTAATTAAGAACCAAATACCACGAAGAGAAAATTTGACACTTCTAATTCGCTCAACAATAAAATTATCTTTTGGGTTCTTCACAGAGTAATTATTAGATAGCTGCTAATGCATTTTCGTAATTTGGTTCATTAGCAATTTCAGAAACTTGTTCTGAATAGCTAATATTCCCTTCAGAATTTATGACAATTACAGCTCTAGAGTGTAAATTAGCAAACGCACTGTCAGAAATCTCTAATCCATAAGTTTTACCAAAGCTTCCATCTGCAAAATCTGATAACATAATTACGTTTTCTATGCCTTCTGCACCACAAAAACGTTGTTGAGCAAAAGGTAAATCTCTAGAAATACACAATACTTTTGTATTTTTCATACTTGCTGCAGATTTGTTAAACGACCTTACAGACGTTGCGCAAGTTCCTGTATCTACGCTAGGAAAGATATTTAATAATAAGGTGAATCCATGAAAGTCAGACAATGATTTTTTTGAAAGATCAGTTGCTGTTAATTCAAAGTCAGGTGCTTTTGTTCCATTTTTAGGGATTTCTCCAATAGTTGAAATTGGTGTTCCTCCAAGGGTAATTGTTGTCATTTTCTATATTTTTTATATCCTGTAAAAGTAATAGAATAAAGCTAGTAAATTTGTTTCAATATTGTTAATTATTAGAGCAATTAATATAATATCTTCGTGGCTTATTTTTAAACAAGCTATGAATTTAAGTATTTACACAAAAGAATTCAAGTATAATTGGACACTAGCTGCGCCGGTTATGCTAGGAATGTTGGGTCATACTTTTGTGAGTTTTGTAGACAATATTATGGTTGGCCAATTAGGAACTGCAGAATTAGCAGCGGTTTCATTAGGAAATAGTTTTATGTTTATTGCGATGTCTATTGGAATTGGTTTTTCTACTGCCATTACTCCATTAATAGCAGAATCTGATTCTTCTAATAATTTTCTAAAAGCTAAGTCTACTTTTAAACATGGCTTATTTCTATGTACTGTTTTAGGGATTAGCATGTTTTTATTGTTATTCTTTTCAAAATCACTATTGCACAGTAATTTTTTAAATCAACCAAAAGAAGTGGTGGCTTTGGCAATACCTTATTTAGATTTGGTTGCTTTTTCTTTGATTCCTTTAATTATCTTTCAAGCATTTAAACAGTTTAGTGATGGTTTGTCTATGACAAAATATCCAATGTATGCTACAATTCTTGCCAACATTATAAATATAATTTTGAACTATATCCTAATTTTTGGAAAATTTGGATTTCCAGCTTTTGGAATTGTTGGTGCTGCCTACGGCACCTTAATTTCTCGATTTATTATGGTTGCTTATTTATGGTGGTTGTTAGCAAATAAAGAACGATCCAAAAGATTTGTAACCAACATTAAGTTTTTTGTACTAGACAAACTCATGTTGAGAAAAATAACCAGTTTAGGAGCCCCAAGTGCTATGCAAATGTTTTTTGAAATCGCTATTTTCACAGCTGCCATATGGCTTAGTGGTTTGTTAGGGAAAAACCCACAAGCTGCCAATCAGATTGCTTTAAACTTATCTTCTATGACATTTATGATTGCTATGGGATTAGGTGTTGCAGCCATGGTTAGAGTTGGAAATCAGAAAGGTTTATTAGAGTTTAAAGAATTACGAAGAATTGCTTTTTCAATTTTTCTATTTGCTGTTGTTTTAGCTGTAGGTTTTGCAATTTTGTTTTTAATTTTTCGATTTCAATTACCAAAAATATATGTTGATTTAACTGATCCTTTAAATTTATCTGATACGTTGGAGGTAGTAAGTATTGCATCACAATTATTATTAGTAGCTGCAATTTTTCAAATTAGTGATAGTTTACAAGTAGTAGTTTTGGGGGCTCTACGTGGTCTACAAGACGTAAACATTCCAACGCTCATTACTTTTGTATCTTATTGGATTATTGGATTTCCTGTTAGTTATTTCTTAGGAAAAGAAGATGTTTTAGGGAGTGTTGGTATCTGGCTTGGCTTATTAGCAGGATTAACTTCTGCATCTATTTTATTATATCTTCGCTTTAATTATTTAACTTTAAAATTGATAAAAACAAAAGAACATGGACTTACCTAAATTTTTATTAGCTGACAACAGTAATTTTCCAGAAGATATTTTTGTTCTTCATACAGAATTTCCTCGTTTTTTAATCAATTTAAAAGATGATGAAATTGAGTGGTTTGAAGATTTATCTGGAGAAAGAGAAGAGGATATAGCAGGTGAAGTTTCTAATCTTATAGAGGCAGCCTCTAAATTCTATGATGAGCAAATAGAAGGGTATGACTAACTCACTTTAGAGTTAAATATTTGTTGCAAACTCTAAAAACACTTTTTTATGAAGTGCAAGATTCATGTTTGGAGATAATGACACACGCACAATATAATCTTTATCACCCTCTTTTGTTGTTCCTTGGGTTGAGGTAGCTGGAATGGTCCAGTAACTCCCTTTTAACTGACCATAACTTACACAAAACTTACTTTCATTGGGTATTTTTGTAATCATTAAATTTATTAATTTAAGATTTAACGCTCTTTTATAGGTTTCTTTTTCTTCAACTGTTGTTCCTTTGGTTGGAAGATCTAATGAAAATACTGAAGGAGTAAAGCCTAGTAGTGCTAATTCTTGAGACACAAAGTTTATTTTTGCGCTGGGTAAAGTTTTTGTTATAAAATTTACAAAGTCTCTTGTATGATTGTATGCATCACTTATTCTTTGGTTCATTGAAGGCAACTGTTTAGCCAAAAGTTTATATTGAAGTTCAGTGGCTTGGTTATCGCAAAGAATGAGATGCTTGTCTATTTTAGACATCAAAGCAACTGTTTTTATATTTCCAACACAATAACCGGCAGTACACCGTCCACCACTTGGAAATTTAGAACCACTGACATAGGAAATAGTTCTAACTGTTGAAAGAACTTCGTCTTTACCTAAGAAGAGAACATTAGGACAAAAAGTTTGATCTAAAATAAACACAGCATCAATAGCGTTCATACCTTCTTTAGTTGTTCGTTTTTTTTCTAAAACAGTTTTTAATTGTTGTAAATCTGGTACCTCAACTCTTGGGTTTGTAGGAATTTCAGCAATAATGAACGGAACAGCATCTTGGCTAGCAATTTCAGCTAAAATGGTATCAATACTTTGTACCATATCATGCTCACCATCTACAAGTAAATCAACTACTTCAACATTTTTATTACAGGCAGCAACTCGTCTTGCTTGATCATTAGTTCCACCATAACAATTGGGAGGTACAATAAATTTAATGGACTTTTCTTTATGGCTTTCTTGTGCATATTCTATAAGTCCCATCATAATAGCATATTGAATAGAGAGACCGCTAGATCCAACAAGAGGCTTCGTATGTGAACCAGTAATACTAGTAATGGTATCAAGCACTTTTTTTTTATTAATCTCTAAATTGCTTAGTGAAATTGGAAAACGAGAATTTTTAAGTAAAGCCTGTAAAGCAGTGTAACAATTTACTGGCGTCATGGCAATAGTTTCTCTTCGTCTTACATGCTGTATCTCTGAAATATAATGTTTATTTTGTACTCCATTTACAACTAAAACACTTCCAAGCTGCTCATATATATTGACGAAAAAGTCAATATTTGAATTGATAGTATTAACACTAATTGTTTCATCCTGCGAAACAAAAATTGTACTACCTTCAAAATCAAGAATGTCTGATGATTTCTCAACATGTTTTAATTCAAATTGATAACCGTAAGTTTGTTTGATAACTTCAGCATCAAACATCACTGGAAGATTACCTGAGTAGACGATTTGGGTATTTTTATGAACTAATAAATTTTTTCTTAGAATTGCTAAAACAGGAATTGTTTGTGATGAAAAGCTAATGATATTTTCTGTTTTTTTGTCATGTAAATAAGCAATTGCCCATTCTAAGATACAAGATAATGGGTGTCCTAATCTAATATAATCATAAGCGGTAGGTAAATTATCTAAAGCTGAAGTATCAGCAATATTTTTATTGTACAAAAGTTTAAACTGTTCTAAGAATTCAGTTTTAGCTAATTTTTCATCATAAATATCTAGACGATGTGTTGTGGTAGACAACCAACCAGAAGGCATATTCTCTAATACATTTTTAAGATAGTTTAGCATACTTGTGTATTTTATAATTTCAAAAGACTTTTCTTATTTTTTTGATTTTTCTACAAACTCTAATTTATTTAGAGAAGCCTCAGTTGTAAAGATTCCATAATTAATAAAAGCCTTCTTCTTTTCAATTTTTTCTATAGTGCCAGTAGCGTTTCCGTCAATAAGTCTGACTCTATCATTTACTTTAAAAATATATTCAGATTTAGCCTTTGCAATTTTTTTGGCTTCTTCATTTTTAACCTTTCTTACCTCTACAACTTTTTCTAGCACTTCTTTTTCTACTTTCTTAATTACTTCTTGCAGCTGTTTTTCAACAATTTTTGCTTGTTGTTTTTGTGATTTAGTCTTAGAGTTAATAGGATTTTTCTTGGCATATTTTACCTTTTCGTCTGCTACCCATTTATTAAAATTAACAGTTAATTCTTTCTTATTGTTTGTTTGCAGATACTTGTTTAGCAATTCATTGGTTTTTCTTCCCAAAGACAACATTTTCTGATTCTTGTCATATAATTCCTGAAAACCAGCTAATTTGGCCTGAATTTTTTCTTCTTTATCTTGTAAACTATCTATATGTTCCTGTCCCTTAGATTTTTGCTTTTCTAAATTCTCAGAATTTTTCTGGAGACGATTCCGTTCTTTTTGAAGCTTAGATATTGTTTTGTCTAATCTAATTTTTTCAGTTTCTACTCGTTTTTTTGCTTTGTTAATGAGACTAAACGGAATTCCGTTTTTCTGAGCTACTTCAAAAGTAAAAGAACTACCTGCTTGTCCAACATATAATTTATATAAAGGCTCTAAGGTTTGCTCATTAAATTGCATATTAGCATTGGTTACGTTATCTAATTCATTGGCCAATACTTTTAGATTAGAGTAGTGTGTGGTGATAATACCAAATGCTTTTTTATGATAGAGCTCTTCTAAGAAAATTTCTGCTAAAGCACCTCCTAATTCAGGATCGCTTCCAGTACCAAATTCATCTATTAAAAACAAGGTTCTTTCGTTACACTTTCGCAAAAAATAACGCATGTTTTTTAAACGATAGCTGTAGGTACTTAATTGATTTTCTATAGATTGGTTGTCACCAATATCTGTTAAAACTGTATCAAATACAGTAGTTTCACTTCGTTCATCTACTGGAATTAAAATGCCACTTTGTAGCATTACTTGAAGCAAACCTATGGTTTTTAGTGTGATACTCTTTCCACCAGCATTAGGGCCTGAGATTACAATAATTTGCTGCTGTTCATTAAGTTCTATAGATTGAGGAATGACCTCTAAATTTGCTTCTTTATTTTTTACCAGAAGTATTGGGTGGTAGGCATTTTTGAAAAAAATCCTCTTTGTTTTTCCAATTTTAGGTAACAATCCATTAATAGAATAGGCATATTTTGCTTTAGAGCCAATGACATCTAGATGAGCTAAATATACCAGATATGATTCTAATAACGGGGTATATGGTCTTATTTGGTAGCTTAACGTTTTAAGAATTCTAATTACTTCTTGCTTTTCTTCATATTCTAGATTTTGTAATTCTCTTTGATATGCAAGAGTAGCCTGTGGTGCTATGTAAACAATATTACCAGATTTTGAAGAACCTACTAAACTTCCTGTTATTTTTTTACGGTGCATCGCTAAAACAGCTAAAACTCGATGATTGTCTACAACAGATTCTTTAATATCATCTAAATAACCAGCAGCTTTTGCTTTTCCTAAGGCACTAGAAAAACTCTGACCAATTTTTCCTTGTAAGCCAGCAATACTTCGTCTAATTTTCCTCAATTCTGGAGAAGCATTGTCTACAATTTCTCCGTAAGCTGAAATTACTTTTTTAATTTCATCAATAATTTCTTGAACAAAATCAACATGTTCACTTAAAAAAGAAAGATTAGGGTAGTAGGCATGAAACTTTTTAAAATATTTTTTTAATTCTTTAACCGATTCAGAAATAGTAGCAATTTTTAAAAAACTTTCTGTTTCTATATAACTATCTTCTATAGTCAAACGTTTTATCTGTTCGTAGATATTATCAAAACCATGGTTGGGAATTCTATTGTCGCTTTCAAATGAAGAGAGGTATTCATTGGCAAAATCTAACTCACGTATCAGTTGTTTTTTATTAGAAAAAGGCAAGGTTTCTAAAACCTGTTTTTTTCCTAATTCTGAAATACTGAAGGTTGCAACTTGTTCGATAACCGTTGTAAACTCTAAATCTTGTAATGCTTTATCAGAAATATGTATGCTCAAATCTCTATATTTGGTGATCACAAAAATAGCAAAGAATGAACATTAATATTGAGGAAAGCTGGAAAAATATCTTAGAATCAGAATTTGAGAAGGACTCTTTTAAAAGTTTGTCTGAATTTGTGAAATCTGAATATAAAAATTATGATTGTTATCCTGAAAAGAAAAATATTTTTGCAGCCTTTAATACATGTGCTTTTAAAGATTTAAAAGTGGTTATAATTGGTCAGGATCCTTATCATGGAAAAGGACAAGCAAACGGATTGTGTTTTGCTGTTTTAGATGGTATACCACATCCACCATCTTTAAAAAATATTTTTAAAGAATTACAAACAGATGTTGGCAAGTCTATTCCTGTTTCCGGAAATTTATCTTCTTGGGCTAAACAAGGAGTTTTGTTATTAAATGCCACATTAACGGTAAGAGAAAATGAGGCAGGAAGCCACCAGAAAAGAGGATGGGAAGAATTTACAGATGCAGTTATTAAACAAGTATCTGAACAAAGAGAACAACTTGTTTTCTTACTTTGGGGAAAATTTGCAGAAAGTAAAATAACCCTTATTGATACAAAGAAACATCAAGTTTTTACCGCTCCACATCCGTCACCCTTAGGTGCATGGAGAGGTTGGTTTGGAAGCAAGCATTTTTCTAAAACAAATGAATACCTTAAAAAAAATCATCTAAAAGAGATTGTTTGGTGATAAGAAACTTGCTCTGAAGCAGTTTAGTGAAGTTTAATTAAGAACAAAAACTACACCAATTCTAATGTTTGAGCTAAAATAGTTTGTTGTGGTGATTGTTCTATAGATTTAATAAGGTTTTCTGCTAATCCACAAGGGGTTGATGTACTTCTACAAGAAGAAAGACTAATTAATCCTATAACAAAAATTGTAATATATATGATTCTTTTCATTGGTTGTCTTTAACACACTAAATGTACATATTTTTTTTAAATTCTTTTGGCTTCACTTTCACTGTTTATTCAGAATCTCACATATAGCTATTTCAACACACCATTTTATCTAGTGTGTAAATAATCAAATCTGCTATAACTTTATCCGGATTTTCACTAAAGGTACCCAGAGCTCTATTAGCAATAATTGCGTTCATTGAACAAGCATGATGTCCAAGTAGCTTTGATAACCCATATATAGCAGATGTTTCCATTTCTAAATTAGTAACCCTTAAACCATTAAAGTTAAAAGAATCTATTTTGTTATTTAAATTAGAATCTTTGATTGGTAAACGCACTACTCTTCCTTGAGGACCATAAAACCCTCCAACTGTAGCTGTCATTCCTTTATAAATTATTTCAGAAGTTATTTTATCTTCTAATGATTTACTGTTAGAAACCACCAACGGAAAGCATTTTTTCTCATCCCAATTTGTATGCGCAACAAAGGCATTTTCAATGCTAGGATGTGAAATAGTTTCTGTAATATAAGAACGTAACATGCCATTGATATCTAGAGCATAAGTACTAAGTAAAAAACTATCTAGCGGAATGTCTTTTTGTAAAGAACCAGAAGTTCCAATTCTAACAATATTTAAAGCAGTATGCTTTTCTTTAATTGTTCTAGTTTCTAAATTAATATTTACCAAAGCATCTAATTCATTTAAAACAATATCAATATTATCTGAACCAATACCAGTAGAAATTACAGATATTCTTTTGCCTTTATAAACACCTGTGGTTGTTTTAAATTCTCTCTTATGTATTGAAAATTCAATAGTATCAAAGTGTTCAGTTACTTTATCAACTCTATCAGGATCACCAACAAAAACAAGATCAGTAGCAATGTTTTCTGGCTTCAAACTCAAATGATAGATACTTTTATCTGGATTTAAAATAAGTTCTGAATCTTTTATTCTCATTTTAGAAACTAATTTTTAATAGTTTGTTAGAACTATTCTGATAGAGGTAACTGTATTGTTTTACTCCCCCAAGATATGCATTTTCAGTTCTTAAATTTCTATATAAATTTTGTTTATTTTCAAGTGCTTTTTTTCCTCTTCTACTTAATTTTACTGGGTTTAAGGATGTAAATAATATTTTAAGGCGCTCAATTTTATGAGTATAATGAAACTCTTCAAAGCCATATATTTTTTCATTTTTTAAGAGGTTTTTTACCAATTCATTTTTTGAGTTAAACATTGTCTCAGCTGCTGTTCTTATGATATAATTCTCTGTAGAATTTAATCCGTTTTCTATAGAAGGAAAACGTTTTAAGTGAATTTCTATGGCTTTAGACAAATGAATAAAAGGACTCATAGGGTTGTATTTATAAATAGTTTCTAAACGAAGTGGGCAATTAGAACAGTATAATTGCCAAATATAATCTGCATACTCAATATCATCTAAAGATAATTCTGATCTTTGAAGGTATTGTTTTGTTATTTGATCATTACTTAATTGGTGTATTGCAACAAACTTCTTGCTAACATCTAGATTACTCGAACTTACCAAGCTTATTTTTTCTCCTTTTCTATATCTTTTTAACCAGCTTATAATAGCAACCATATTTATTTGACTGTGTAAATCGTGATCAAACCATAAAATAATCTCTTCTTTATTTTTATTTTGGCACAGATTTCTGTACTCTTTTAGCGTAAAATCAATAAATATTTTTTTTGTGACTTTATAGGATGATTTTAAAAACTCAAAACGAGTTTTCCAAAAAGTTTCACTACCTACATCAATAGATGTTTTACCTTCACACAGCATTTCTCTCCAAGTAATGAATTCTCCTGTATACCCAAGTGATTTTAAATAATCTGTAGTCTTGTCACCGTTGGTAATATGTAAAGTTGATGCATTCATAATTATAGGGAATTTTGGTTAATTTTTTAAATACTTTATTGTAATAGCTTAGCCTCCGACGCGTTTTACTGTAAAGCCCTTTTCTTGTAACATTTCCATAATTTTATCTCTATAATCACCTTGAATAATGATGGTTTCATTTTTAAAACTTCCTCCAACACTTAATTTTGTCTTAATTTCTTTCGCTAAAGTTTTAAAATCTTTACTTGCGCCATTATAGCCATCTATAATAGTAATAGGTTTTCCTTTGCGTTTTTCATACTTACACAAAAGAGGGTCATCTTGTAACCAAATAGTAGAACCTTTATCCTTTACTGGTTCTTCTTGTACTTGGTGATCTGGGAATAAGTTTTTTAGTTGATCTTTAAAGTCCATTATAAACTACTTAGTTAATCCTAATTCACGCAGGCGTTCATTTAAGAACTCACCAGCAGTAATATCATCAAATCCTTTTGGGTTTTCATCATTTATACAAGCTTCTAAAACATCTAATTTCATATCGCTTATTGGATGCAAAAAGAAGGGAATAGAATACCTAGAGGTACCCCATAATTCTTTTGGAGGATTTGTTACTCTGTGTATTGTAGATTTTAGCTTATTGTTACTATGACGCGAAAGCATGTCACCAACATTAATCATAATTTCATCTGGCTCTGCTACTGCGTCAATCCATTCACCATGGTGGTTTTGAACCTGCAATCCTTTTCCTTGTGCACCCATTAATAATGTAATTAAATTAATGTCACCGTGAGCTGCTGCTCTTACTGCATTCTCAGGTTCAGACTGGATAGGAGGATAGTGTATGGGTCTTAAAATACTATTACCGTTATGAATGTATTGATCAAAATACGTTTCTTCTAGGCCTAAATGGATGGCTAAAGAACGCAATACATACTTTGCAGTTTTTTCTAACATTCTATAGGTTGTTCTACCAACTTCGTTAAACCCAGGAAGTTCATCTACTAAAACATTTTTTGGATATTCTAATTCTAGTTCAATATTGTTTTCTACATATTGACCAAAATGCCAAAACTCTTTTAAATCACCTTCTTTTCTTCCTTTAGCACTTTCTTTTCCAAAAGAAACATAGCCACGTTGGCCACCGATACCTGGTACTTCATATTTTCTTTTAACATCAACAGGTAGCTCAAAAAAGTTTTTAATTTCTTTATATAATTCTTCTACAAGAGTTTCGTCTAGAAAATGGCCTTTTAAAGCTACAAAACCAATGTTTTCATATGCATGGCCAATATCATTAATAAATTGTTGTTTTTTTGAGTTATCATTAGATAAAAAATCAGCTAAATTAACGCTAGGTATTTTATTCATGGTGAAATTGTTTTTTCTATTGAGAAGTTAAATTAGTGAAAAATAAAGTTATTTTTTACGAAAAGGTATTAAATATGAAATTGTGTAGTTAAACCCGAAGCCGGTATTACTTGTGTAAACTCTATTAAAACCAGGTGCATAATGAGTTTTAAAATTGACAGGGTCTGTTATACTAACCATTATTTTATAGGAACCACTGAAGGAAATAAAGATATTTGTATAGATCTCTGCTCTAAAACCTACTAATAATTCAGACCAATGAGCTGTAAGTCCATTTTCTGTGGAAGGTGTGGTATTAATCTGTGCTGGTAGCAAAGGATTACTGGTATTAATTTGATAGCTATTTAATGTTTGTTCAAACGTAGCAAAACCATAACGAAAACCAATAAAAATTTCATTATTCATGTCTAGCCAGTTGTTGTAGGAATTGTAATTTAAACCAATTTTGATATAACTTCCCTTGGATGTTGAATTTGTAAAATCTTCATTAGATGTAAATTTTTCGTTTCCAAGTTCTGCAGCTGCATACCATTTTTTTGAAATTCTATAATCACCTACAATTTCTAGACCGCTGTTGTAATCTTGTAATAAAGACCTAATAGGTTTGCTAATATCTATACCCAATCTAAGCCCATAATTTGTTTTATAGACAATACTGTCTGAAGGAATTGAATCATTTCTTTGTTGAGCAGAAGTACTCACAAAAACGACTAAAAAACAGGTCTTAATGAAAAATTTGAACATGCGCTGCTGACTCATCATTTATGGTAGGTATTGTAATGGTGTTTTCTAAGGTTTCTGTTAAACCAATAATCCAGTCATTTGAAACATCTGATGTAACAGTTACGTTGTTAAAAATAGCTTTAAAACCACAGGATCTAGAAACAAATACCTCTTCTATCTCATAATCTATTGTTAGGATGTCGAGATTGCTTCCTGATGAAAAATTATAAATAATTTGGTTGCTAGTAACATCTAATGGAATTACAACAGAATCTAGACTTACATTGGTATATATACTGTCTAAATTACTAATATTTATTGTTAAATCGTTAACGGCTTTCGTTTCTGAAATATTTGTTGCATTGTAAAAACGAACAATCATATTAGGGGTAATGGGTTCTATACAAAAATCATCTTTTTCACAACTAGAAATAAGTAAGGCAATGAGCGATAAAAATAAATAGTATTTTTTCATTTTTGTTTTAGCCACTAATAGTTTACTCTTCAACTTCTACAATTTTTTCCATGGCTTCTGCCAGTTTAAAATCTAATTCAGTAACACCTTCAGCATCATGAGTTGTTAATTTTATTTCCAAAATATTGTAAACATTTGTCCACTCTGGATGATGATTCAGTATTTCACACTCAAAGGCTATTCTCATCATGGCACTCATACAGTTTTTAAAACTGTCAAATTCAAATTCTGAATGTAAGGCATTCTCGTAATACTCCCAATCAGGAAAATTTTCTAATCTTTTTTCTATTTCTACATCTGTTAGTTTTTTCATCTCTTTGCGTGTATTTGTATCAAAAGTACAACAATATTAAAAACATTAAATTGTATTAAATATTATATTTTTTCAAACAAAACAACTGTTTCAATATGAGAAGTATGTGGAAACTGATCTACTAAACTTATTTTTTTAATTTGGTAACCATGCTTCATCATTTCTTCTGTATCTCTAGCCTGAGTAGCAGGGTTACATGAAACATAGATGATTCTATCAGCATTAATTGCAATAATTTTCAGGAGTGTTTTAGGAGCAATCCCTGCACGAGAAGGATCTAAAATAATGGTTCGAATTTTATTTTTATATTCAGGGTGTTCGTTTATAAACTTACCAACATCAGCAGCATAGAACTGCAATCCGTCTATATTGTTTCTTTTCGCATTTTTAATTGCATCTTTAATTGCTGAGGCAACAATATCTACTCCAATAATTTTTGCATTGGTACTTCTAGAGGCTAAAATTTGACCAATAGTACCTGTTCCACAAAACAAGTCCATTACTACTGTATTGTCAATAGCATCTTTGTTTTCCAGTGCATAATCAATTACTTTAGAATATAGTTTTTCAGCAGATTTCGGATTGGTTTGAAAGAAGCTTTTCATGCTAATTTCAAAGTTCAATCCTAATAATTCTTCTACAATTTTATTCTCTCCAGCTATTAGTTCACTACTTCCTGCTGTTGCAAGGGTTCTATCGCCAGTTTCATCATTAATAGAATGTAAAAATCCAGCAAACCGATCTTTAAAAATATCTTGCAATAATTTAGTAAAATCGTTTAAATCAAATTGAGGAAGATCAAAAGATGTAGTGACTAGATTAAATAATAGCTGATTGGTTTTGTAGGATTTTCTCACTACAAAATAACGAAAGAAACCTTCTCTCTTTGGGCCGTGCCATGGTGCTAAACCAGTTGCTTCACAATACTTTCTTATGGTACTTATATTGTCTTCAACTAAGGCATCAAAAAGGCCAGAGTCTTTCTCTAGATTGTCTCCCATCCACCATACACCACGTCTTTTAAACCCTAAAGTAAAAATATCAATATCGGTCTTATTTATTCTATCATAACCAATGGCAGAAAAACCGTATTCCATTTTATTTCTGTAATGAAATACATTTGGTGAAGTTACCAATTCATCAAAAAGATCTTCAATATTAGGTACCTTTCCAATTCGTTTAAATAAAGACAAGGTACTTTCTTTTTTATATTTGTGTTGTAAGTCTATGGGTAATTGAATATAAGGAGCGCCAGGAATGTCTTGATAGGGAACAGGTACTTCATCTTCAGAACTTTGTATAACATCAATTAAATTACACTCTGCGTAATTTTTACTTGTTTTTTTTACCTGAGCCTTTACAGTTTGTCCTGGAATAGTATTGGGAATAAATACTACAAATTCACCTTCTTCAGATCTAATTCTAGCAATTCCTTTTCCACCAAAAGCATAGTCTTCTATTTTTAATTCTAATATCTGACCTCTTTTTACAAATTTATTTCGTTCTCTTTTTGGCATCTGTTTGTTCAATAAGTATTGTTTGCGAAATTAACAAAAAGATATGTAGGTAGCGGAAGATTACTTATGAAATTGATTTGTTTGTTGTGAATTATATTTCTTAAATTGCGAGTCCTAGGGATGATTTCTTTCCCACGCTGAATTTTCGGAGGCTTCGAAAAGATAAAGGTAGATAAGGAATGGTTATTTTACTCGCTAAGCGAGATTTAATTATTAATGTTTACCTCTCATAAAAGAGGTAGACGATGTTTTGTTTAAAACCAAAACATAAACCTTAAATTATTTTAAATGGCTGTTTTAGAACAAATAACTTCGCAACAAGCGATTGACTTAGAAAACAAACACGGAGCACATAACTACCATCCACTTCCAGTGGTCTTAAGTAGAGGTGAAGGTGTTTATGTATGGGATGTAGAAGGTAAGAAGTATTATGACTTTTTATCTGCATATTCCGCAGTAAACCAAGGACATTGTCATCCTAAAATTGTAGATGCTATGGTGTCACAAGCAAAAACATTGAGCCTAACATCAAGAGCATTTCACAATGATGTTTTAGGGACCTATGAAAAATACATTACTGAGTATTTTAGTTATGACAAAGTTTTACCAATGAATACAGGGGCTGAAGCTGTTGAGACAGCTTTAAAACTTTGTAGAAAATGGGCATATGAAGTAAAAGGAATTGATGAAAACAAAGCAGAAATTATTGTGTGTGAAAATAACTTTCATGGAAGAACTACCACAATTATTTCTTTTTCAAACGATCCAGTAGCACGAAAGAATTTTGGTCCATTTACTAATGGATTTATTAAAATTGAATACGATAATATTGCAGCTCTTCAAGAAGCTTTAGAAAACAACAATAATATCGCTGGTTTTCTAGTAGAACCAATACAAGGAGAAGCAGGTGTTTATGTTCCTTCTGAAGGATATTTAGCTGCTGCAAAAGCATTATGTGAAAAATATGGTGTTTTATTTATTGCAGATGAAGTACAAACCGGAATAGCTAGAACAGGTCGTCTATTAGCAACTTGTGGTAATTGTTCTTGTGAAGATAAAAACTGCTCTGGTACTCCAGATGTAAAAGCAGACATCTTAATTCTAGGGAAGGCTTTAAGTGGTGGGGCTTATCCTGTTTCAGCTGTATTAGCTGATGATGCTATTATGAATGTGATTCAACCCGGAAACCACGGTTCTACTTTTGGAGGTAATCCAATAGCAGCTGCAGTTGCCATTGCCGCTCTAGATGTAGTAAGAGAAGAGGACTTAGCTGAAAATGCATATAGATTAGGAATGCTATTTAGAGCAGAGCTTTCTAAATTTGTAGAAGAAAATGACTTAGTGAGTTCTGTGAGAGGAAAAGGTCTATTAAATGCCATTTTAATTAATGACACAGAAGAAAGTACTACAGCTTGGGATATTTGTATAAAACTAAGAGACAATGGTTTGTTAGCAAAGCCTACACACGGTAATATTATTAGATTTGCACCACCTTTAGTGATGAATGAAGAGGAACTTCTAGAATGTATCTCTATTATAAAGAAAACAATTTTAACGTTTAAAAAATAATTTAAAAGAGCCGAAAGGCTCTTTTTTTATGGCGCTAGAAAATGAAATTTATCAAGGTTTCTTAAAACACCAAATAGAAAAATTATCCCAAAAATAATTAGAGGTGATTTTGGATGATAGATTAAATCATAAAATTTCTTTTTAGAATACAAATACAATCCAATGCCAAAAGTAAACGCAAAAAACATCAAAGCGTTATGATTAATGGCTTCAAAAATGTTTAAATGCATCATATCATGAATAGCTCTTTGAGACCCACAACCTGGACAAAACAACCCTGTCATAATATAAAATGGACATTTTGGAAAAAAAATTGAAGTACTAGGATTAAATAAGAAATACAGGGATAAAAATATTATTACTAATACCCCTGAAAAATAATTATATTTTTTTTTCATTTGTTAGAATTCCCCTAAAGCTGAAAACATAGCAACTCCAAAAACGAAATTAGCAATGATACTTAATCCTCCTATGACAAGTGCAACTATAGCCCAAGTTTTGGCATTTTTTGAAGCAGCATCTGCTTCTTTAAGTTTGCCTTCAGCATATAAACCATTAACCTTTGCTGCATAGATAACACTAACTATACCAGGAATACAACATAATAAAGTTCCTATGATAGCTATAACTAGATAGTTTTGTGGTTTTGGGTGATTTTGCTCCATAATAAATGTTTTTTTTGGTTAGATTAAATCACAATATAATGCTAATCTATAAAATAGCATTGTAAAAAAAACTCCTTTAAATAAAATAGGGGTATTTTCTATTATATTATCTCTGTTCATAAGTATTTTAGTTGAGATTCTAAAAATTAAATAATAAAACGTTTTAAGTTTTATATTGCATCTTTAAAAAAGCCATTAAAATGAAGTCTATTGTAAAGCTATCTATTCTAATAAGTATTATTTTTGTTGCCGGATGTAAATCAGATAAATCTATGAACAAAGACGCAAAAGCGCCTATTGCAGAAAAACAAGCCAAAGAATTAAGTATACATAATTCTACCAGAACAGATAATTATTTTTGGATGCGTTTAACAGACGAACAAAAAACTGCTAGTGAAAAAGACAAACAAACACAAAAAGTTGAAGCATATTTAAATTCAGAAAATGATTATTTTGATAAGGTAACCGCTTCAACCATTGATTTTCAAGAGGCGCTCTTTCAAGAAATGAAAGGGAGAATTAAAGAAGATGATGCTTCAGTTCCATATTTTAGAAACAAGTATTTTTACATAACACGTTTTGAAAAAGGTAGTCAATATCCTATTTATGGGCGTAAAAAAGAAAACTTAGAAGCACCTGAAGAGTTACTTTTTGATGTAAATATTGAAGCTAAAGGCCATGAATATTTTCAATTAGGAGGTCTTAATGTGAGTCCAGATAATAGTTTGGTAGCCTTTTCAACAGACACGGTTAGTAGAAGACAGTACACTCTTCAAATTAAAAATTTAGAAACAGGAGAAATCCTTTCTGATAAAATAGAAAATACTACAGGAGGTTCTGTTTGGGCAAATGATAACAAAACTTTGTTTTATACTAAAAAAGATCCAGTAACATTACGAAGTTCAATGATTTATAGGCATGTTTTAGGAACTGATTCATCTGAAGATGTTGTTGTTTTTGAAGAAGAAGATGAAACATTTGGCACCTATGTTTATAAAACAAAATCGCACAAATTCATTGTTATTGGTAGCTACAGTACACTTTCTTCTGAATTTAGAATTATCTCTGCAGACAACCCTTACGGAGACTGGAAGATTGTACAACCAAGAGAAGACAACTTAGAGTATAGTTTAGCACATTATGGAGATCATTTTTACATTCAAACCAATAAAGATGGTGCTTTAAATTTTAAGTTGATGAAAACGCCTATCAACAAAACCACTAAAGAAAACTGGGTAGATGTTATTCCGCACAGAGATGAAACCTTATTGGAGGATGTTTCTATTTTTAAAGATTATTTAGTAATAGAAGAAAGAACCAACGGGTTAGGGAAGATTAGAATTAAAACTTGGGACGGAAAAGAAGATTATTATTTACCATTTGATGAAGAAACCTATTCTGCAGGTGTTTATGCTAATCCAGAATTTGATACAGAAGTAATTAGGTATTCTTATAATTCTATGACTACTCCAAATTCTGTAATTGATTTTAATATGAAAGATCAATCTAAAGAAGTTAAAAAAGAGCAAGAAGTCTTAGGAGGTAAGTTTGATAAAAACAATTATAAGAGTGAACGAGTTTGGGCAACAGCAAGAGACGGTAGAAAAGTAGCAATCTCTTTGGTATACCATAAAGACACTGAACTTACTAAAGACACTCCATTATTACAATATGCCTATGGGTCTTATGGATATACTATTTCTGATGGATTCTCAACAACACGCTTAAGCTTATTAGACAGAGGTTTTGTATATGCAGTTGCTCATATTAGGGGAGGTCAATACTTAGGAAGAGAATGGTATGATCATGGAAAAATGATGGAAAAGAAAAATTCATTTTTTGACTTTATAGATTGTTCTAAATACCTCATTGAAAATAACTATACCTCTGCCAAACATTTATACGCAATGGGAGGTTCTGCAGGAGGTTTGTTAATGGGTGCAATTAGTAATATGAATCCAGAACTGTATAATGGAATTGTGGCAGCTGTTCCTTTTGTGGATGTAATTTCTACCATGTTAGATGAAACAATACCATTAACTACAGGAGAGTTTGATGAATGGGGAAATCCAAAAGAAAAAGAAGCGTATGAGTATATGTTATCTTATTCACCTTACGATCAAGTAACAGCAAAAGATTATCCAAACATGTTGGTAACTACTGGTTATTTTGATAGTCAAGTACAGTATTGGGAACCTGCAAAATGGGTTGCTAAACTTAGAGAATTAAAAACAGATACTAATATTTTATTGTTACACACTAATATGGACGTTGGACATGGAGGAGCTTCTGGACGTTTTGATTCTTTAAAAGAAACAGCAATAGATTATACATTTCTATTAGCCTTAGAAGATAAATTATAAAAAAATACAATAATTTTTGTTGCTGATTTAAAAGAATGGATAGAAACGACGAGATTTATAAAAATTTATTAGAATTGGTTGGACAAACTCCAATGGTTCAATTGAATGTTATTACTAAAGATTTTCCAGGAAATTATTTTGCAAAACTAGAGATGTTTAATCCTGGTCAATCACAAAAGGATAGAATAGCTTTGCATATTGTAGAAAATGCAGAGAAAAAAGGAATACTAAAACCAGGCAGTACTATTGTAGAGACTACCTCCGGAAATACTGGATTTTCACTGGCAATGATAGCCATGGTTAAAGGCTATAAATGTAAATTGGCTGTTAGTGACAAATCTTCTACAGATAAAATTGATGGACTAAGAGCCATGGGAGCAGAGGTCTATGTCTGCCCTGCCAACGTAGCAGTAGATGACCCAAATTCTTATTACGAAGTAGCCAAAAGAATTCATAGAGAAACTCCTAATTCTGTCTATATAAATCAATATTTTAATACGTTAAATATTGAAGCACATTACCAAACTACTGGACCAGAAATTTGGAAACAAACTAATGGTAAAATTACTCATTTAGTGGTTGCCAGCGGAACAGGAGGTACCATATCTGGGTCAGGTAAATATTTAAAAGAACAAAACCCAGCAATTAAAATTTTAGGAGTTGATGCTGTAGGATCTGTCTTGAAAAAGTATCATGAAACAGGTGAATTAGATAAAAATGAAATTAAACCCTATAAAATAGAAGGTTTAGGAAAGAATTTGATTCCTGCTGCAACAGACTTTTCAACCATAGATATTTATGAAAAAGTAACAGACAAAGATGCAGCATACAAGGCAAGAGAGATTATAAAAAAAGAAGGAATTTTTCCAGGATATACCTGTGGGGCTATTATGCAAGCAACAGAACAATATGCCAATAAAGGAATGTTTGATAAAGATAGTTTTGTGGTTTTAATATTTCCAGACCATGGATCTCGCTATATGAGTAAAATTTACAGCGATACTTGGATGAAAGAACAAGGTTTCTATGATCCTAAATTACCACAGAATAAACCTTCAACCTATATTTAATAAATAAATACTATGTAGATGTTTTCACGTAAAATTAGTTCAATCAAGAATTATTTTATTTGAATAACTCCCCAAAATTCAGTTACTTTGCACCCTTAAAAGTAATTCGTTCAAAAAATATTTCACAACATGACAAACGACCTATTTGATAGAATAAAAGCAGACAAAGGACCACTAGGTAATTGGGCAGATAAAGCAGAAGGATACTATGTTTTTCCTAAATTAGAAGGTCCAATTTCTAACCGTATGTCTTTCAATGGAAAGAAGGTAATTACATGGAGTGTAAATGATTATTTAGGGCTAGCAAATCATCCTGAAGTATTAAAAGCTGATGGAGAAGCAGCAATAGAACACGGTATGGCTTACCCAATGGGGGCAAGAATGATGTCTGGTCATACAGATTTTCACGAGCAATTAGAAAGAGAGTGTGCAGAGTTTGTAGGGAAAGATAAAGCGTATTTATTAAATTTTGGATACCAAGGTATTATGTCAGCAATTGATGCTTTGGTAAGTAAAAATGATATCATAGTATACGATGTAGATACACATGCCTGTATTATAGATGGTGTTCGTTTACATCCAGGAAAACGTTTTGTTTACAGACATAACGATATGGAGAGTTTTGAAAAAAACATGAAGCGAGCTGTGAAAATGGCTGAAAAAACTGGAGGAGGAATTCTAGCAATTTCTGAAGGTGTTTTTGGAATGCGAGGAGAGCAAGGTCGTTTAAAAGAAATTGTAGCACTTAAGAAAAAATATAATTTTAGATTATTAGTAGATGATGCCCATGGTTTTGGAACTTTGGGAGAGGGTGGAAGAGGTACTGGTTATGAACAAGGGGTACAAGATGATATTGATGTATATTTTGCAACTTTTGCAAAATCTATGGCAGGTATTGGTGCTTTCTTGGCTGGTGATAAAGACGTGATTCAGTTTTTACAATACAATATGCGTTCACAAACTTTTGCAAAAACATTGCCTATGGCCATGGTAAAAGGAGCATTAAAACGCTTAGATATGATTCGCACCATGCCAGAATTAAAAGATACGTTATGGAAAAATACCAATTCTTTACAATCTGGTTTACGTAACGCTGGTTTTGACTTAGGAACTACTCAAACATGTATTACTCCAGTTTTTCTTCAGGGAGAGGTACCAGAAGCAATGGCTTTGGTGTATGATTTAAGAGAAAATCATGGTGTATTTTGCTCAATTGTAGTGTATCCAGTAATACCAAAAGGATTAATTATTTTACGATTAATTCCTACAGCCACACATACACAAACAGATATAGATGAAACGATTGTTGCATTTTCTGCAATTAGAGACTTATTAGAGAATGGCACTTATAAAAAACTTGCTGCTTCAATGATGGAGGAGTAGTTTTTTTAAGAAACAAAAATTAAAAACCCCAAGCTTTTTAGCTTGGGGTTTTTAATTTCATATATAAAAAAGATTATCTATCTCTTCGTTTTCTTCCAAATCCGCTAGGCTTTCTATCGCTGCTAGAATTTCTATCTGGTCTGTCTCCACCGCTTCTAGAAGAACTTCTTCCTCTAATACTACCTTCACTTCTTCTTCCACCAGAGAATCCTTCAGAACTTCTTCGTTTTCCAAATCCACCACCGTCTTTTTTTCCAAAAGGTTTTCTACCACGTCTTCCACCGCCACCGCCACGTTCTTTTTTAGTGATTTCTATATTTACTCCTCTACCACTAAACTCAGGTTGATTGTTAGAAAAAATACTTAATGTTTCTTCTTCAAATTTCTTATCTATTTCAAAGAAAGAAAAAGTGTCTAAAATATCAATAGCACCAATCTCTATATTATCTGTAATTTTTTGATCATTAATTAATCCAATTAATTTAGCGGGGTTTAAACTGTCTTTACGACCAATATTTATAAAGAAACGAGTCATGTTTTCATCAACTGATCGTCCACCTCTAGAATTATCTCTGCTAGATAAATCATTTAAATCTTTAGCATTCTCATAATAAGACAAAAAGGAATTAAATTCTAAAGAGACAAATTTTTGAATTAATTCTTCTCTTGTTAAACCTTCTAACTTCTCATAAATACTTGGTAGAAATTCTACAATTTCACTTTCTTTTACTTCAATAGCATTTACTTTATCAATTAAATGCATCAATTGATTTTGACAAATTTCTTTACCGCTTGGAACTTTACCAAGAATAAACTTTTGTTTGATAATACGTTCTATAGCGCCAATTCTTCCTTTTTCTTTATTACTTACCAAAGCAATAGAAATTCCTGTTTTTCCAGCCCTACCAGTTCTACCACTTCTGTGTGTATAGTTTTCTATTTGATCTGGTAGTTTATGATTGATTACATGGGTAAGACTATTTACATCTAACCCACGAGCTGCAACATCAGTAGCTACCAATATTTGTACGGTTTTCTTTCTGAATTTACCCATTACAGAATCACGTTGCCCCTGAGATAACTCTCCGTGCAATGAATCAGCATTGTATCCATCTTTGATTAAATGATCGGCAACTTCTTGTGTTTCTCTTCTAGTTCTACAAAAAATGATAGCATAAATATCTGGATTTAAATCAGCAATCCTTTTTAATGCTTGATAACGTGTTCTTTCTGTAACTAAATAATACTCATGGCTAACTTTATCTGTACCACTATTCTTTTGACCCGAGGTAACCTCTACAGGCTTGGTCATATAGTTTCTTGCAATTGCTTCAACCTCTTTTGGAAATGTTGCAGAAAATAATAGAGTTTGCTTAGTTTCAGGAGTAGCTTCTAAAACTTTATCTAATTCATCTTTGAAACCCATATTAAGCATTTCATCTGCTTCATCTAAAACCAACCACTCAACATTGCCAAGCTTTAAAGCTCTTCTGTTAATTAAGTCTACTGTTCTTCCTGGGGTACCAACAACAATTTGAGCACCTCTTTTAAGACCTCTTATTTGTTCTTCTATATTAGCACCACCGTAAACAGTAACTACTTTTATATTAGGCATATGTTTTGCAAATTCTTTTATATTGTTTCCTATTTGAACAGCTAGTTCACGAGTAGGAGATAAAATAATTGCTTGGGTATTTTTACTATTTTCATCTGCTAATTGTAAAATTGGTAAACTAAATGCAGCAGTTTTTCCTGTTCCTGTTTGTGCAAATGCTTTTAAATCGTCTGTTGAAGATATAATTTGAGGAATTGCTTTCTCTTGAATAACAGTAGGTTTTTCATATCCTAAATCTGTTAATGCTCTGTTGATAGGTTCTTTTAAACCTAATTCTAAAAATGTTGACATACTGTGTTTTTTGTTGATCCACAGACGCCCACCTGCAAATCTTAATTTATATTACGACTTTGATTTTTAGTGATTTATATTTTCACCAAAAAACGTGCAAATGTAAGATAAATATAATAAAACAGTGTAATAAGAGCTATTTACTTTCTAGCTAGACGCTCTATTTGTTTAAAGATTTTTCTGGAAGATAATGATGCATAGTCATTAATAACATAACCTTTCTTGTCAACTAAAATTGTTCTTGGCATTTTACTCGTTAGAAATAAATTTGCTTTGCTGTCTTGCTCCAAATAATATTGAGATTTTATATCTAGTTTATATATTCTGTCTTTATGATCACCAACAATTTTTATACCAATAAATTTTAAATCAGGGTGTTTTTTTGATAAATATTGTATTCTACTGCCAATAAAATCTTTACTTGTAATATCTGGGTTCCAAAAATACAATACTGCTTTTTTGTTTCTTATAAGTGATTTAATTGATCTTTTGGTTTTGTTATAATCTGTAATATCAAAATTTTGAATAACAATTCCCTTTTTTATTTTTTTACAATCAAAGAGTAGGTTTTTTACTAATTTTTCATCTTCTTTACTAGAGCTTAACTTTAGGTAAGTGTTAAATGTTTCTTCATTAATATCACTAGAAGATTTCCTGTAAAAATGTGTAATAAAAATTCTCCTTAACATAGAGTTTATAGAGTTTTCATTATTCAATTGTTCTGAAATTATATTTAGTAAATCAATTGTAAATTCATCGGAAGCTAAATCATGTCCTAAAGAATGAGCTTTGTTATATAAATTACTAACTATATAGTCTCTATATGCATAAAAGTACATCAAAGAATCTTTGTCTGTAGTAATAAATTCTCTGTGTTTGTAGAAACTACTATTTATCTCCAGATGTTTGCCATCATTAATTTTTGCTGAGTGAGCCAGCGGATAATTCTCAATTTTAGAGTATAATGGATACGTTAGTGCAATTTTTAGAATACTATTGTATTTTTCAGATGATTCAGGATTTTTTGATACAAAATCGTTATACCTTGCTAGTTTAATTTCTTCTGCAGCTACAACTTTAGCGCTAAAGTCTAAAGGAGATAAATCATAATAGGAGTAAAATAATTTTTTATCTTTTTCTGATTCAAGAAAACTATCAATTAATAAATTGTTTTTTTCAGCTCCTTTTCCACTAAAAACAAGTGTTTCATCAAAATTCCAAGTATTTAAACGAATTAATAGGCTGTCTTTAGGCACTAGATAAACGTATTGATTTTCGTTACCATGTTTAAAGTAGAAGAGCCCTTCGTTTAAGGATGTTATTTCACCTAAGAATGAATTCTTATTGTCTAGATAAAAAGTGTCTATGGGAGTTTCATTTTCAAATAAAACAACATGATTAGTTTTTGGGTTAATTATCTTTCCACCAAAATAAGTGCTGTTACAAACAGTTTTGTTTTCACAACCTGTAAAGACTGAAAAAAAAACTAGTGCAAGAAGTTTGTTTGTTATTTTAAAGTTAGTAAATATCCCCATTATCTCAACAAAAATACATATCTAAACTAGGCAAGCTTGTTAATAGCTTGTTAAAAGAGATATTTGACTTCTAAAATGTGTTTGATATAAAATAAAAATATTTTTATCTGATTCATATATCAAATCTGCGATCTGTAGTTTTAATCATGGATATTTTTAAGTCAAAACCTAAATCTATTTAGTATTTTTGCGCATAATTTAAAAAAATAAGAAATGTTATCAGTTTCAAATTTATCAGTACAGTTTGGGAAACGTATTTTGTTTGATGAAGTAAATACTAAATTTCTTCACGGTAATTGCTATGGTATTATTGGTGCTAATGGTGCAGGGAAATCTACTTTTTTGAAAATTATTTCTGGTAAAATGGATCCAACCTCAGGACATGTATCTTTAGAATCAGGAAAAAGAATGTCTGTTTTAACTCAAGATCATTATGCATTTGATGATTTTCCTGTTTTAGAAACTGTAGTGATGGGAAATAAAGATTTGTTTGCCATTAAGTCTGAGATAGATGCCCTTTATGCTAATTATACAGATGAAAATGCTGATAAAATTGGGGAGTTACAGGTGAAGTTTGAAGAAATGAATGGTTGGAATGCAGATTCTGATGCCGCTGCTATGCTCTCAAATTTAGGAATCAAGGAAGAGTATCACTACACGCTTATGTGCGAACTAGATGGTAAACAAAAAGTACGAGTATTAATTGCTCAGGCACTTTTTGGTAATCCAGATGTTTTAATAATGGATGAACCAACCAATGATTTAGATTTTGAAACGATTGCATGGTTAGAAAATTTTTTAGCAAATTTTAATAATACTGTGATTGTTGTATCACATGACCGTCACTTTTTAGATGCAGTTTGTACTCATATATCTGATATAGATTTTGGAAAGATCAATCATTTCTCTGGAAATTATACTTTTTGGTATGAATCTTCACAATTAGCAGCTAAACAAAGGGCTCAACAAAATAAAAAAGCAGAAGACAAAAAGAAAGAACTTGAAGATTTTATTAGACGTTTTTCGGCTAATGTTGCAAAGTCTAAGCAGGCAACAAGTAGAAAAAAGATGATTGAAAAATTAAATGTAGATGATATTAAACCTTCTAGTAGAAGATATCCAGCAATCATATTTAAAAGTGAAAGAGAAGCAGGAGACCAGATTTTAAATATTGAAGGACTTTCAAAAACATCAAATGAAGGGGTATTATTTAGCAATATCAATATTAACTTAAACAAAGGAGATAAAATTGCTATTATTTCTAAAAACTCAAAAGCAATCTCTGCTTTTTATGAAATTATTGCAGGAGGTAAAAAATCAGATGCTGGAAAATTTGATTGGGGAGTAACAACTACTCAGTCATATTTACCATTAGATAATTCAAACTTTTTTGAAGATGGAAATCTCAACTTAGTAGATTGGCTTCGCCAATATGCACAAACAGAAGAAGAAAGAGAAGAAGTTTTCTTGCGTGGTTTTCTTGGAAAAATGATTTTTTCAGGAGAGGAAGCTCTTAAGAAAAGTAATGTTCTCTCTGGTGGAGAAAAAGTTAGGTGTATGTTATCTAGAATGATGATGAAAAGAGCCAATGTATTAATCTTAGATGAACCAACAAATCATTTAGATTTAGAATCTATACAAGCATTAAACAACTCACTAATAAATTTTCCAGGAACGGTTTTATTTTCTACACATGATCATGAGTTCGCTCAGACAGTTGCTGATAGAGTTATTGAAATAACTCCAAATGGAGTAATTGATAGAGAATCTTCTTTTGATGAATATTTAGCTGATCCAAAAGTGAAAGAATTGAGAGAGAAAATGTATTAATTAGTAAGTTTACTTTTTTTGTAAGGGGCTAATTATTTTTACATCATTAAATGAAATAGCTCCACGTATGACTCCGTCTATAGAATTTTTTAAAGCATCAATTAATTGAATTTTTAATTGTGATTTATGATAAATTAAGCTTATTTCTCTTGCGGGTTGTGGAGAGGTAAATTCTCTTAATAGTTTTTTGTCTTTTTCATTTAAATCAAGTGTATGCAAGTAGGGAAGTAGGGTCATTCCCAGGCCTTCTTTTGAGAGTTTAATTAATGTATCAAAACTTCCACTTTCTAGTTTAAACCCTTTGTTATTATTTGTTTTATAAGTGCTGCATAGATTTATAACACTATCCTTGAAACAATGACCATCTTCTAGTAATAAAATGTCTTCCATCTCTAACTCCCCAGATTTAATTTCTTTCTTATGAAACAAACGATGCTCTTTTGGAATTAAGCCAACAAAGGGCTCGTAGTAAAGAGGTATTTCTTTGATAGCTTCATTTTCTAATGGAGTAGCAGCTAATCCAGCATCTAAATGATTTTCTGACAATTTCTTAATAATTTCTTCAGTTGTTAACTCCTCTATAATAAGTTTTACTTTTGAGTATTTTTTTGTGAAATTATTTAAAAACATTGGGAGTAATGTTGGCATTACAGTTGGTATGATACCCAATCTAAATTCACCTCCAATGAATCCTTTGTATTGATGAACAATATCAACGATTCTGTTGCTTTCATTTACGATGACTTTTGCTTGTTCAACTACTTTTTTACCAACATCGGTTAATTCAATGGGTTTTTTAGAACGATTAAATATTAAAACTCCTAATTGATCTTCTAATTTCTGAATTTGCATACTTAATGTTGGTTGAGTCACAAAACTATGCTCAGCAGCCACAGTAAAATTCTTATACTCAGCTACTGAAAGAACATATTTTAATTGAGTAATTGTCATAGATAATAATTTCTTATAAAAATAGTAAAAACTATCATAAAAAATTATAGTTAATTCAAAATTATTTTAAAATAATTTGAAGTGAAATAGAAGTTTACAAATTCCAAAATTTTCGTTTTTTATGTAATTCATCTTCTTGTTCAGCATATTCTTTGGTAGAAATAACCTTTAAAAAAGAAGGATGTTGTTCTATTGCATATTCAATTTTTGTAACAATATCACTTATTTCGTCATTTTCATAGTCAATTTCTAAAGGTTCTTTAATAACCATAGATTGTAACACATTTCTTTTTTTTATCATTAATCCTTTTTTATCAAAAGAACGTCTAAACCCGTCAATAACTATAGGAACTACAGTTGGCTTGTAAGTTTTGATAATATGAGCAGTTCCTCTTCTAATAGGTTTAAAAGGGGTGGTTGTGCCCTGAGGGAAAGTAATTACCCAGCCATCATTTAAGGCTTTGCTTATATTAGAAATATCTGACATTTTTACTTGTCTGTTAACATTCTCTCCAGCACTTCTCCAAGTTCTATCAATAGACACCGAACCAGTGTAAGCAAATATTTTTGGTAATATACCCGAACGCATTGTTTCACCAGCTGCGATATAATATAAATTTAATTTTGGATTCCATATATAACCTATATTTTTTATAGAATCGTCTCTTCCTTTTAAGGCGGCATTAAAAACATGAAACATAGCGGCAACATCAGCAAAATATGTTTGATGATTTGAAATAAAAAGAACATTGTTTTCTGGAATATTTCTTAAAATATCTGAACCTTCAATATGTAAATTATTAAAACTTCTGTAACGACTATGAGAAATAATACCCAGAATTCTAATCAGCATTTTTTTAATCCATAAAATATGTCCGAAAGGGTTCTTTTTAAATAAGGCCATTCATAAATGTGTTTTAATAATTACTGGCTAAAGTACAAAAGTATTTATAGTTGAGTTTTTTTAAGTACCTCTTTAATTTCACTTAATATCATAGCTGTTGCTCCCCATATAACCGAACCATTAATATTAAAACTTGGCACTAAAGTTTCTTTCATATATGAATTAGTTATTTGAATGGTTCCTATATTATTATCGTCTAAAAGATCAAGAAATGAAATCTCTATAATTTCAGCAACTTCTGAATTAACTTTAAACATTGGTTTTGTTTTTGTTATACCAATAAAAGGAGTCACTAAAAAATTACTAGGAGGTATATAAACATTAGTAATTTCTCTCAATATTTCAACTTTTTCTTGAGAAACTCCTACTTCTTCAAAAGTTTCTCTCAAAGCAGTTTGACTAAGATTGTTGTCAGATTTTTCAATCTTCCCGCCAGGAAAACTTATTTGATTAGAATGTGGGCCATTGTAGCTGGCCCTTTTGGTTAATAACAAAGATGTATTATTGTTATTATTGGGGTAAAATAGTGCTAACACAGCTGCTATTTTTGGATTATTTGCAGTTATTTTTTTGTCATCGTAAGCTAAACGCATTTCTGGAGCCAATTTAAATTGTGCCTCTACGCCTCCTAATTGTATTTTTTTTAATAGAGTTATATTTTTTGTGAAGTCTTCAAATTTCATACATTATTTTTCTTCTTTAAAAAGAAAACCAAAACCAATTCTACGTAAAAATTTTTTTTCAAAATTCCAAAAAAACTTAAATTGTCCAAACAAAAATCCAACAATGGGAAGTGTTAACTGGTATATTGGAAAAATAAGTATAATTCTTAAGGGCCAATAGATAAAACCACTTGTTACTGTTTTAGATATTCCTAGAAAAGCAGTTACAGGATTTGCAACCCATGCGGCAAAAGAACCATTAATTGCAAAAACAATTAATATAAGTATGATTTGAATATTGGAAGTAATACCCCAACGTTCTTTTAGTTTTTCCATTAGATTATTTCTGTTTGCAAAAATAGAGGATTACATTATCATATAAAAACGAATCTATAGAAGATTAGCAAGAATATATCTAAGATTTATTTTATCTTTCAAAAATTAAATAATTTAAAATATATAGATGAAAAAACTGGCACTGCATTGGCAGATATTAATTGGAATGGGTTTAGGAGTGGCCTTTGCTCTTGTGATGACTAATTTTGATTTCGGAAAAGAATTTATAAAAGATTGGATTAAACCATTTGGTACCATATTTATAAATTCACTAAAATTAATAGCTATTCCACTTATTTTGGCCGCTTTAATTAAAGGAGTGTCAGATTTAAAAGATATTTCTAAATTATCTAAAATGGGAGGCAGAACCATTGCAATTTATATTGTAACAACAGTAATAGCAGTTTCTATAGGATTGGTTCTAGTAAATCTTGTAAAGCCAGGAAATTCTATTTCAGATAAGACTAGAACAGAATTAGTTGATGGGTATACTGACAATACAAAAAAATATAAAGACGAAGCATCTAAACAGGAAGAAAGTGGTCCTTTACAAGCATTGGTAGACTTAGTGCCTCAGAATATTTTTGCTGCAGCCACAAGTAATAGAAATATGCTACAAGTAATTTTCTTTGCTGTGTTTTTTGGCATTGGCCTAATTTTAATTCCTGAAGAAAAAGGAAAAACTGTTAAAAGTTTTTTTGATGGTTTTAATGAAGTTATCCTAAAAATGGTAGATTTAATAATGCTGGCAGCTCCCTACGGTGTTTTTGCATTGTTAGCAGCTTTAATAGCAGAATCACCAAGTGTAGATCTATTTAAAGCTTTGGCATGGTACGCTTTAACTGTTGTATTAGGGCTAGCCTTAATGATCGTAATATACAATATTCTTGTTTTTGTTTTTACCAAAAAAAGACCAAGCTTTTTTATGAAAGCTATTTCACCTGCACAATTACTTGCATTTTCTACTAGTTCAAGCGCGGCAACTCTTCCTGTTACTATGGAAAGAGTTACGGAACATATTGGAGTAGAAGAAGAAGTAGCAAGTTTTGTTTTACCTATTGGTGCCACCATAAATATGGATGGTACTAGTTTATACCAAGCTGTTGCAGCGGTTTTTATTGCACAAGCATTTGGTATGGATTTATCTTTTGGTACACAGTTAGGTATTATTGCTACAGCAACATTAGCTTCAATAGGTTCAGCAGCGGTGCCAGGTGCTGGTATGGTTATGTTGGTTGGTGTGTTAGGTTATGCCGGAATTCCAGAAGCAGGTTTGGCTCTTATTTTTGCAGTAGACAGACCTTTAGATATGTGTAGAACCGTGGTAAATGTTACTGGTGATGCAGCTGTATCTATGCTAGTTGCTATGTCTATTGGTAAATTGGGAGAACCAAAAAAGAAAAATTGGGATGATAACTACAAAAATAATATATAAATAAAAACCATAAATTATGAATGTTTGTTTTTTAATGTACCCCTGGGAAAGTATCAAATCACCAGAAAATGATACTTCTCTTGCATTGATTCATGAATGCATGAAAAGAGGCCATGGGGTAGCAATTTGTACCCCCTCTAATTTAACCATTAGAAATAGTGTTACCAATGCTTTTTGTACAATTTTAAATAGAGTTGAAAAAGTATCTACAAGTATTAAATCATTTTACAAAAACACTAAAACTAGGGAAGAAATGCTTCCAATTGCAGGTTTTGATGTAATATTTATGCGAGCAGAGCCTCCTTTAGATCCTCTAATGTTGAACTTTTTAGATTCTGTTAAGGACGATGTTTTTATTATAAATTCAGTAAGAGGAATGCGTGAAGCTAATAATAAATTATATACTGCTGCATTTGAAGACCCTAACAATGAAATTATTCCTGTTACACATGTATCTAAGAATAAAGATTATTTAATTAAAATGATTGAAGAATCTACTTCTGATAAAATGATTTTAAAACCTTTAGATGGTTTTGGAGGTTCAGGAGTTATTTTAATTGAAAAATCAGCAATGGGAAATATAAATTCACTGTTAGATTTTTATATTCATAAAAAAGACGGAACATCAGATTATGTTATTCTCCAAGAATATATTGAAGGAGCAGACCAAGGTGATGTTAGAATTTTACTTTTAAATGGAATTCCAGTAGGAGCCATGCGAAGAATTCCAGGTGATAAAGATCATCGTTCTAACGTTTCTGCTGGAGGAACTGTTGCTAAACACAAACTTACAAATCAAGAGAAAATATTGTGTCAAAAGATTGGGCCTAGATTAGTTCAAGACGGTCTTTATTTTGTTGGAATTGATGTAATAGGTGGAAAATTAGTAGAAGTAAATGTAATGAGCCCTGGAGGAATTACCTATATCAATAAAGTATATAAAATTAAGGTACAAGAAAAAGTTGTTGATTTTATAGAAAGTAAAGTATTAGAAAGGAATGCTGCTTTTCAAAGAAAAACAGACTTAAAAAGAATGGTAGACGAAGCGTAATGTTACAAGTTCCCGATGTTATAGTTGAAGCCAATTGGTTGCATGAAAATTTAGAGAATTCTAGGTTAATTATTTTAGATGCTACTATTAAAAAAGTATCGAATCTACCCAATAAAATATTGCAGCATGAACAAATTAAAAACAGCCTTTTTTTTGATCTCAAAAACACGTTTAGCATACAAGAAAGTAAGTTCCCAAATACAGTTTTAGATGCCTCAACTTTTGAAGTTGAAGCTAAAAAACTTGGGATAAATCTAGATAGTTGTATTGTAGTTTATGATCAAGTAGGGATTTATTCCAGTCCAAGAGTTTGGTGGCTATTTAAATTAATGGGGTTTGAAAATATTGCAGTATTAAACGGTGGTTTTCCTCAATGGAAATTAAATAACTATCCAATTACAACAAAAAAAATAAATCTATTATCTATGGGTAATTTTGTCACGAAATATCATTCATCTCTTTGTATCAGTAAAGAAAAAGTATTTGGTTCTTTATTAAATAATGATTCTAAGGTTTTAGATGCTAGGAGTCATTGTAGGTTTGAGGGTACTTCTCCAGAACCAAGAAAAGGGTTGCCTTCAGGAAGAATTCCATATTCTTCAAACATTCCATTTTGTGAGGTTTTAGATGATTCTAGATTAAAATCAAAAGCTGAATTAGAAAAAATTTTTAAGCCCTTTGTGTCAAATTCAAAAATAATCTTCTCCTGTGGTTCTGGAATTACAGCATGTATTTTAGCATTGGCATATAATTACATAGGTAAGTATAACTACACTGTTTATGATGGATCCTGGACAGAGTGGGCAAGTAATGTTTCATTACCAAAAGAATTATAAACATGTTACGATTATCAGTCAAACAAATTATTGAGAAAATTAACAAAGAAGAAGTATTTCACGCAGTTTCATCCGACTATTCTTTTACTATTAAGATAGATGAATATGTTCACTATGTATGTGGAGCTGTTCATGATGGTCACCAATTTAGAAAAGATTTGTGGAAAAACTGTATGCATTCAGAATATGAACGTTGGTATGAAGAAGATCCGGCTACAAAACAAATGATTCTATCACATCCAATAGTAATTGCAGGAAATGATTCTAGATTTGAATATGATTTAAACAGATCACCGGAAACAGCTATATATGAAGATGCTTGGGGAAAAAAGTTATGGCATACTTCATTATCTGATAAAGAAAAAGAGAAAAGTTTATTAAAACATGAGAACTTTTTTAAAATTGTTTGTGCATTGGTATCTAAACTAGAAGAAAAATTTGGTATTTGTATTGTGTATGACATGCACAGTTATAACTGGAAGCGTTGGAATAGAGAAGTGCCTACTTGGAATTTAGGAACCACCAATGTAGATCAAAAAAGATTTGAAAATGATATTGAATCATGGAGAGCAACTTTAGAAAAAACTCCTTTTCCAAAGGGTATAAAATCAACTTCCAAAGTTAATGATACTTTTTTAGGGAATGGTTATTTTTTAAAGTATGTAAGCCAACACTTTAACAACACCCTGGTGCTGGCTACAGAAATTTCCAAGGTTTATTGTGATGAGCTTAAATATATTATGTATCCAGAGGTAATAGAGGCTGTTGAAACATATTTAAAAACTGAATTAAAAAAACATGCTGAAGCTTTTTATACAAGTCATAAATTGTAAATTTGGTAATTATTTAGAATTAATTTATTTTTTATGGATTAATAGGATTTATAAAATGACCCAAAATGAATGATACTTCCTTACAAAATAAAACACTTTTTGAAATTGATAATTGCATAGATCAGCTCGTAAAAAAAATTGAGTTATTAAATTATGTGAATCCAATTAATATAGAATCTGAAAAAGAACATTTTTTTAGCTCTAAATACCTTACAGATCCTAATTTTAAATACCCAGAAAGAGACTTCGATAAGTTTAACTTGCATAAAGAGTTTTTTAAACTAACAATTAGTGAAATAGAAGACGATGTTTTAAGAGATTTTTATGAAGATATAATTTATTTTTATTCGGGACTAATACAATGTATAGAAACGATTGGAACAGGTAAGCGTTTTTATTACAATAGTCTTCGTTCTTTTGGAACTCCAACCGAACAAGATGTAGAAAACGCTAAATTTATTCTTCATTTTGAAGCAGAAGATAAAAATTCTGAGATGTTTCAACCTAAATATTCAGTAGAAGAATCATTTAATTTCTTTAAAGAGTATTCCAAAAAATACGATTTTACCTATGAGATTAAAAAATCATCTACTATGGGAGCTATTGCCATGGTTTCAAATAGTACAAAAGCATTGGTGTTAAATGAAAACCATGTATTTTCTGATAATGAAATTAATGTTTTAGCAAATCATGAAATTGGGGTTCATATGGTTACAACTATGAATGGTGTTTTGCATCCTTTAAAAATATTTTCTCATGGGTTTCAAGGGAATGAAGAAACTCAAGAGGGTTTAGCAGTTTTTAGTGAATATATGTCTGGAAATCTTACCATAAAACGTTTAAAAGAATTAGCTTACAGAGTATTAGCTGTTGATAGTTTGGCAAAAGGATACTCTTTTTCTAAAACTTTTAGAATGCTTCATAATTCTTACGATTTAGAAAGAGAACAAGCATTCTATATTTCCGTAAGAGCTCACAGAGGAGGTGGTTTTACAAAAGACTATTTATATCTTTCAGGCTTGAAAAAAATTTATGATTATCATCAGAGTGGTAAAAATTTAAACTTGTTAATAACGGGTAAAGTTTCACTAGAATTTTTAGATACTATCAGTTATATGATTCAAAATAAGTATGCAATTCCTGCCAAACATTTAACAAATTCTTTCTTTGTAAATAATAATGCGAACAAAACAGTTGATTTTATTTTACAAAATTTAAAATAAAAGTTATTATTTAAATAGATTATTAAAATTTTCATTCAAAAATTTTAGAATATCATAAAAAGTTGTTTTTTAACAAATAAATAAACCAATTAGTTTGGTAATTAATAAATAAAATTGCAAAATTTGCATAAATTATTTTAAACATGAAATTTATTCAAAACCATCATCACCATTTTTACCATTCGACTCATGCGAAGTGAAAGTGTATTGAATAAATTCAACATATTAAAACCCGTTTGAGACAATCAAACGGGTTTTTCCATTTTAAGAATTCAAAGATTATCTCAAAATAATTATAAGATACCCGCTTTCTCGGGCAAATATTATGACAACATTAAGAATTGCAATTCAAAAATCCGGTAGATTAAATGAAGACTCTCTGAAAATTATTAAAGACTGTGGTATTTCCATAGATAATGGCAAAGATCAGTTAAAAGCTTCTGCTAGAAATTTCCCATTAGAAGTGTTTTATCTGAGAAATGGTGATATTCCACAATACCTCAGAGACGGCGTGGTAGACATTGCTATTATTGGAGAAAATGTATTAATTGAAAAAGGTGAAGAAATATTATTTACTCAACGTCTAGGATTTTCTAAGTGTAAAGTTTCTTTGGCAATTTCAAAAAATGAAATCTATACAGGTATTGATTATTTTGCCAATAAAAGAATTGCTACTTCTTATCCAAATACTGTTAGAAAATATGTAATTGATGAAGGAATTGACACAGAGATTCATGTCATAAACGGTTCTGTAGAAATTGCTCCAAATATTGGACTAGCTGATGGTATTTGTGATATTGTATCTAGCGGTAGTACCTTATTTAAAAACAATTTAAAAGAAGTAGCGGTATTATTAGAATCTGAGGCTGTATTAGCTGTTTCTCCAAAACTAACGAAGGAAAAGAAGACTATTTTAAACAAGTTTCAGTTTAGAATTGAATCTGTTTTAAAAGGAAGAAACTCTAAATATGTTTTAATGAACGCTCCAAATGAGAAACTAAAAGACATCTTAAAGGTATTGCCAGGAATGAGAAGCCCTACAGTTTTACCATTGGCGGAAGAAGGATGGAGTTCTGTACATTCAGTAATTAGTAAACACCAGTTTTGGGAAATAATTGATGAGTTAAAAGAAAAAGGAGCCGAAGGAATTTTGGTCTGTCCAATAGAAAAAATGGTGATCTGATGAGAAATATAATATATCCAAAAAAAGAAACTTGGTTTGAAATTTTAAAAAGACCCACCCAAACAGTTAAAGAAATTGAAACAACAGTGAACCAAGTTTTTGAAGACGTTCAAAAAAATGGAGATACTGCTATAAAAAAATACACAAAAAAGTTTGATAAAGTAGCTGTAACAACACTTAAAGTAACTCAAGAAGAAATTAGCATTGCAGTTGAAGCTGTTTCAAGTGAATTAAAAAAAGCTATCCAACAGGCAGCCGCTAATATTGAAAAATTTCATAAGGCACAAAAAACTGAAAAAATATATCAAGAAACTACACCTGGGGTGGTTTGTTGGCAAGAAAAAAGACCAATAGAAAAAGTAGGGCTATACATTCCAGGAGGAACAGCTCCATTGCTTTCAACAGTATTAATGTTAACCATTCCTGCTAAAATTGCTGGTTGTCAAGAAATTATTCTATGTTCTCCTCCAAATTTAGAAGGAAAGATTGCCAATGAAATTTTATACACAGCAAACCTTTGCGGTGTTACCAACATATTTAAAGTAGGAGGTATTCAAGCAATTTCGGGACTAACTTTTGGAACAACTACCATTCCAAAAGTTTATAAAATATTTGGCCCTGGAAACCAATTTGTAACTGTCGCTAAACAAATTGCCACTAAATTTGGTGTAGCCATAGACATGCCTGCTGGCCCAAGTGAATTATTAGTAATGGCAGATGATTCTGCAAATGCATCATTTGTTGCTTCTGATTTATTAAGTCAAGCAGAGCATGGAGCAGATAGTCAAGTAATATTGGTGTCTACTTCAGAAAAGTTAATTGAAGACGTTTCTAAAGAAGTTGCAAAACAACTCAAAGAGCTTCCTAGAATAGAAATTGCAACTAAAGCTATTCAAAATTCAAAATCTATTTTAGTAAAAAACTTAAAAGAAGCCTTGGCTTTAATTAATGAATACGCTCCAGAACACTTTATAGTATGTACAAATAATAATGATTTTTTTATTGATGGTATTTTCAATGCAGGTTCTGTTTTTATAGGAAATTATACTCCTGAAAGTGCTGGAGATTATGCATCCGGCACCAACCATACACTTCCAACCAATGGGTATTCAAAATCGTATTCTGGAGTTAATTTAGATAGTTTCACCAAAAGTATTACGTTTCAGGAAATCTCTAAAAAAGGTATACAAAATATAGGAAAATCAATAGAATTAATGGCCTTAGCTGAAGGATTACAAGCACACAAGAATGCTGTAAGCATAAGATTAAAAGAAATAAACTCATGATTGTTGAAAATCTAATAAGAGAAAACATTAAGTTATTAAAACCATATTCTTCAGCAAGAGAAGAGTTTAAAAACAGTGCTTCTAATCTTGTTTATTTAGATGCCAATGAAAACCCTTTTGATACAGGTTTAAATAGATACCCAGATCCACAACAGAATTTGGTAAAAGCAGCATTAGCCAAGATTAAAAATGTTTCTATAGAACAACTATTGTTAGGAAATGGGAGTGATGAAGTGTTGGATTTAATTTTTAGAGTTTTTTGTGAACCTAAAGTAGATACTGTTATTGCCTTACCACCAACGTATGGAATGTATGAAGTATTGGCAAATACGAACGATGTTGGGCTAACAAAAATTTCGTTATTAGACAATTATCAACCCAATGTTGATGAAATTTTAAAAGCTCAAAATTCTCAAACCAAGCTATTGTTTTTGTGTTCTCCGAACAATCCAACCGCCAATAGTTTTAATGCTGGTAAAATAGAAACTCTCATTAGAGAATTTAATGGAATTGTTGTAATAGATGAAGCATACATAGACTTCTCTTCGCAAGAAAGTTGGATAGGTAGATTGAATGAGTTTCCAAACTTAATAGTTATTCAAACTCTTTCCAAAGCTTATGGTTTAGCAGGAATTCGTTTAGGAGCTTGTTATTCATCAACAAAAATTATTTCGGTTTTAAATAAAATAAAACCTCCTTACAATGTAAATCAATTAACACAACAGACAGCTTTAAAAGCTTTACAGAATAGTATTAAAACAAACAATGAGATTGCTATTATAATATCTGAGAGGAATAAATTAAAAACTGATTTAGAAGAGATTAGTTTTGTTATTAAAGTATATCCTTCAGACGCCAATTTCTTGTTGGTTAAAGTAGACAATGCCATTGTAAGATATCATCAATTGGTAGAATACGGAATTATAGTTCGCAATAGAACAAATCAACCCATTTGTGAAAACTGCTTGCGGTTTACAGTTGGAACAAAAGAAGAAAACAAAAAATTAATGAAAACATTAAAATTATTATAGATGAAAAAAGTACTTTTTATAGATAGAGACGGAACCTTAGCTATAGAACCACCAGTAGATTATCAGCTAGATAGTTTTGAAAAATTAGAATTTTACCCAAAAGTATTTCAATATTTAGGAAAAATTGCCAAAGAATTAGATTTTGAATTGGTGATGGTTACCAATCAAGACGGTCTTGGAACAGACAGTTTTCCTGAAGCTACTTTTTGGCCGGTACATAATTTTCTTATAAATACCTTTGAGAAGGAAGGTGTGGTGTTTACAGAGCAAATTATTGATAAAACGTTTTCAAAAGACAATGCTTTAACTCGAAAACCCAACACTGGTTTATTAACCCACTATTTTTCTGAATTATATGATTTAGAAAATTCTTTTGTAATTGGAGATCGATTAACAGATATAGAATTGGCTAAGAATTTAGGAGCAAAAGGAATTTTAATTAATAACAATAATACAGAAGGTGAAGATGAAATAACTGTTGCTAAAGAAGAGTTAAGGAAATTTATTGCTTTAGAAACTAATGATTGGTCTGAGATTTATGAATTTTTAAAAGTAAAAGAAAGAACAGGTAGCAGTACTAGAAATACAAATGAAACTAAAATTGAAATTGATGTAAACTTAGACGGAACAGGAAAAAGTACCATTGCAACCGGAATTGCCTTTTTTGATCATATGTTAGATCAAATTGCTCGTCACGGACAATTAGATTTAAACATTCAAGTACAAGGAGATTTAGAAGTAGATGAACACCACACCATTGAAGACACTGCCATTGCCTTGGGTGAATTATTTTCAAAAATCTTAGGAAATAAATTAGGAATAGAACGCTATGGATTTTGTTTGCCTATGGATGATTGTTTAGCACAAGTAGCTATAGATTTTGGTGGAAGAAATTGGTTGGTTTGGGAAGCAGATTTTAAACGTGAAATGGTAGGTAAAATGCCCACAGAAATGTTTATGCATTTCTTTAAATCATTCACAGATGGTGCAAAATGTAATTTAAATATTAAAGCAGAAGGCACCAACGAGCACCATAAAATAGAGGCTATTTTTAAAGCTTTTGCAAAAGCAATTAAAATGGCTGTAAAAAGAGATGTAGAAAAAATGATATTACCATCTACAAAAGGGATGTTATCATGAAGTTAATCATTTTAGATTACGGAGCTGGTAATATTAAAAGCATCCAATTTGCTTTTAATAGATTAGGTGTAAATGCTGTATTGTCTAGTAATATTGATGAAATTAAAGCAGCGGATAAAATTATATTTCCTGGTGTTGGTGAGGCAAGTTCTGCAATGAAAATGTTGAAAGAATCTAAATTAGATGTTATAATTCCAACCTTAAAACAACCCGTTTTAGGTATTTGCTTGGGTATGCAATTAATGTGTGCTAAAACTGAAGAAGGAAACACCAAAGGATTGGGAATATTTGATGTTACTGTAAAAAGATTTTCTAACAAAGTAAAAGTTCCACAAATGGGATGGAATACCATTACTAACCTAGAATCTAAGCTTTTTGATGGGATATCTGATAAAGAGTATATGTATTTGGTACATAGTTATTATGTTGAAGAAAATGAAAGAAGTATTGCAACCACAGATTATGAGTTTTTCTATGCCTCAGCGATCCAAAAAGATAATTTTTATGGAGTACAATTTCACCCAGAAAAAAGTGGAAAATCTGGTGAAAGAATCTTACAAAACTTTTTAAATTTATAAGATGAGAATTATACCAGCGATAGATATCATTGAAGGAAAATGTGTAAGACTCACTAAAGGAGATTACAGCACAAAAAAAATATACAATGAAAACCCATTAGAAGTAGCAAAGGAGTTTGAAGATGCTGGGATTGAATATGTACATATTGTAGATTTAGATGGCGCAAAAGCGAGCCATATTGTTAATTTCAAGGTTTTAGAACAAATTGCTGCTAAGACTATTTTGAAAATTGATTTTGGAGGTGGATTAAAGTCTGATGAAGATTTACATATTGCCTTTAATTCTGGGGCTCATCAAATAACAGGGGGTAGTATTGCAGTAAAAAATGCCACACTATTTGAAAGTTGGATTGCTAAATATGGAACAGAAAAAATTATTTTAGGAGCAGATTGTAACAACGAAAAGATTGCTGTTAGTGGATGGCAAGAAGAAAGTGATTTAGAGGTAATTCCTTTTATTAAAAAGTATCAATCTAAGGGAATTAACTATGTGATTTGCACAGATATTTCTAAAGATGGTATGCTAGAAGGTCCTTCATTTAATTTGTATGAGAAGATTTTAAAAGAAACACCAACTATTAAATTAATTGCTTCTGGAGGAGTCTCAACATTTGATGAAATTCCAATATTAGCTGAAATGAATTGTGAAGGAGTGATTATTGGAAAAGCAATTTATGAAAATAGAATTAGTTTAAAGCAATTAGAAACCTATATATTAAATAGTTAAGATGCTCACAAAGAGAATTATACCTTGTTTAGATATTAAAAACGGAAGAACTGTAAAAGGCGTCAATTTCGTAAATTTAATTGATGCGGGAGACCCCGTGGTATTAGCAAAAAAATATGCTAAAATTGGTGCAGATGAGTTGGTGTTTTTAGATATTTCTGCCACTTTAGAAGGAAGAAAAACTATGTTAGAAATGGTGTTAAAAGTTGCAGCACAAGTGAATATTCCATTCACAGTTGGAGGTGGTATTTCTACTGTAGAAGATGTAGACGCTTTGCTCCACTGCGGGGCCGATAAAGTTTCTATCAATTCATCAGCTATAAAAAATCCAGCATTAATCAATGAATTAGCGCAAAAATTTGGAAGTCAATGTGTTGTAGTAGCTATTGATGCTAAACAAATTAATAATAAATGGATGGTGCATTTAGCAGGTGGTACAATTCCTACACAATTAGAATTATTTGAGTGGGCCAAAGAAGTAGAGAACCGTGGAGCAGGAGAGATTTTATTTACCTCTATGGATCATGATGGTACTAAAGCAGGCTTTGCAAATGAGGCATTGGCTAAATTATCAACATTAGTAAATATTCCTATTATAGCTTCAGGAGGAGCCGGATCTGTTCAGCATTTTATTGATACATTTATTAAAGGAAAATCAGATGCAGCATTGGCAGCCAGTGTTTTTCATTTTGGAGAAATAAAAATTATAGATTTAAAAAAAGAGTTAAGAAATAATACTATAGAAGTTAGATTATGACCATAGATTTCAATAAAAACCCAGATGGTTTAGTGCCAGCAATCGTTCAGGATGCAAAAACAAAAAATGTTTTGATGTTGGGTTACATGAACCAAGACGCACTAGATAAAACACAAAACACAAAAAAAGTAACTTTCTTTAGTAGAACTAAAAACAGATTGTGGACAAAAGGAGAAGAGAGTGGAAATTTTCTAAACTTGGTAGATATTAAGTTAGATTGTGATAATGACACCTTATTAATTTTTGTGAATCCAATAGGTCCTACCTGTCATAAAGGATCAGATACCTGTTGGAATGATACTAATAATGAATCTTATGGTTTTATATCTAAGTTAGAAGATGTAATTACAAATAGAATTGAAGACGCTGAAGTAACTAAATCTTATGTTGCCACACTATTTAAAGAAGGTATCAATAAGATTGCTCAAAAGGTTGGTGAAGAGGCTGTAGAGGTAATTATTGAAGCAAAAGACACTAATGATGAATTGTTTTTAAATGAAAGTGCAGATTTATTATTTCATTACCTTTTATTGTTACAAGCAAAAGGTTTTAAAATGAATGATGTTGTGGATGTATTAAAAGGTAGAGAGAAGTAAATCCATCCAAAATTTCTTAAGGATGGATTTTAAAATGAATGTTAGAAAGTTTACTTATTCATCAATTTAATTTTTAAGTTTGGATAGTTCTCTTTGAATTCTTTTTCTAATCCCATTACATGAGATGCACCAACAATAACAACACTTCTTTCATTATCTGAAGCTAAAACTTGTTCTGCAATATTATCAGCCATTCTTTCATTACGTTCTCTCCAATAACGTCTTCCTTCTTTGCAACCTTCAGTGTCTTTAATTACATAACCAAAAGAACTCATGGTATGCAAACGCTCTAAACTTTTTCTTTTATTGGTGTGTTTGCCCAGTCCTCTAAAAATTGCAGGAACCATTGCAGAGTTATAAGATTTCTTATTCAATTTAGCATTTATAACATTGTTTCCATTAGATCTTCCTTCTTTAGAACATTTACTCCAAGCTGAATGATATTCGCCATTGGTTCTTTGATCGTCCATATTAAAAACCAATTTATGCCCCAAACGTAAAGCTAACTTAAAAGTTAAATCTCCATCTTCATGTCTTGTTGGTTTTTTAGCCCCATTTACTCCATATTTTTTAACGTATGAATAGTATTCATGATTTCCATTATCTCTCTTATACGCAAAACTATTGATAAGATAATCTACATCTTTTGAAGTCATTTCTGAATGATCTTTTGCTAATATTGAGTTAAATTCCATTTCACTAAAGTCAAATGACGATTTAAGTGAATCTGATAATTTGTAGAATTTTTGATAGTTTTTAGACCATCCATTTTTCAAATACTCCCAACTTATAGAATCATTCGCCATCGGACTTTCTACATAAATAGCTTGTGGATTGTATTTTTTAGTTCGACGAAGTAATGGTTTGTAACTCTTCTTTACAATTTTAGGAACCACATGCATTGTCCCAATAATGAGAACTTCTTTTTGCGTTGATTGAGAAAATGAATTTGTAATAAATAATACTGAAATGATACAAATGTTGATAATAGCTTTCATAATAAATAGATTTTTTGATTAAACTTTCTGATACAAATCTAGATATGTTTGATGCTATAAATTCAATATTAATAGGTGTTTGGGGTGAAATTAGCTTAGGCTGTGGCGGAATTTAAAATCGATTTCACTTCATCTTTGTAAGTATTGGATACAAGGACGAAAATAGAAGAAGAAAGTTCTATATAAAGCTTTCCTTTTTCGGTTTTCCATTGTTGAAAGTGATATGGATTGATAATATATGAACGATGTGTGCGAAGTAGTTCTGGAAATTCATCAGCAATCACAGAAAGTTTATTTCTAATTAAAGACTTCTTAACTTCTTTTCCTGAATAATAATGAACCTCAATATAATTGTCCGAAGATTGAATACAAATCAAGTCATTGAAAAGTAATCTCAAGCCTTCATAAGTTCCTACTCCTTTGATTTCAATTTTAGATTCTTCTATTTTTTTCTCTTTGTATTTCCCAAAAGCAAACCGACCAAAAATAAGAATGGGTAGAATTATTGTATAGGCTGGGAATAAAATATCAGTGATGTAGTAATCTAATGTATATGGATTTGGTTGGCCTGCAACCACTATATATAGATAATAGAAACGAGCCAAAGTAGATGAAACCATAGTAAAAGTGAATAGAAATAATAATTCTGAACTTAACGACCAGAATTGTTTTCCTTTTTTAAATAAAAAGACTTGAAAGGGAATAAAAACACTGTAACAAGCTCCACAAATCAACCCATAAATAGGTAGGTATATTAATTTTTGAATAGCATCAAGTTCATTAACATCTAAAGGTTCTGTAAAATATAGAAACAAGAAAATCCAAACTGACAGACCAAAACCAATGATGATATGGTGCTTTATGGATGGATCAAAAGGGTATTTTAGTTTAGTTATTTTCATCAATTGTAAAAATACTGGGTTTTTAAAGAATACACAATACACATCGAAGATGTCGTTCTCGCCAGTTAGGCTGAGCTTATCGTATTTAAAGCAGTAAATACCTAAACCACCTCAGGTGGCCACCAAACTAAAAAGAACTTTTTGAGTTCTCCATTTTTTGATTTTATCCAACACATTGGGGAAAACTCTCGATCTAAATACTCTTTGCTTTCTATAAAGAAATCATCATAATTCAACCAGTCTACATTTGTGTGAGGTAGTATTAACCAATCTTTCTTATTCGGAATATAGAATTTAGATTCTTTGAATAGCGATAATTCATTCCTATAGATGTAATAACCAACGATACATGCAGGATTAACTTCGCCATGATTTATTTTGGTATTCAACGGAACAAACAATTGCGCTTTAAAATATACTTGCTGAGAAATATCAGAAGATTTTAAGTCAATATTTCTTAGATACTCCTGACATTCTTTAGAGTAGAGTAGTGGTAACTGTTTTTGCTGGAGTTTGTCTAGTTTTTCAATGAGACTATCCTTTCTGTTGGGACCAATCCAGTGTTGAAGCGAGCTTTCACCAATAATAGCATCATACAAATAGAACTTGTAGATAATTTCTAAATGAATTGGTTTTCCATCTTTTAAGATGATACAATCTAATTCACCTAAAGTGATTTTGTTTTTTGAAATTTGAATGTTTTCAGAAACAATTTCAATAGATTTATCTTGACTTAATTGAAAAGATACCAAACGCTCTACGTATTTCCCTAAACGTTGATTACTATCTATTACCTCGTTAAAAGATAATAGTTCTTGTTCAATTTTAAATTGAGTTAGACTACATACCTCT